>VYKS01000021.1_pt1 | contig 125296 bp, 112 predicted proteins | sample 5114511 | NCBI WGS metagenome assembly VYKS01 (sample SAMN12291795, study PRJNA351875) | freshwater metagenome | isolation source: freshwater lake | place: USA: Michigan, Gull Lake | collected 2011-07-05 | reverse complement strand
CGCCCAGGTCTCGCAGCTCGTCCAGCAGCGGCAGGGGCCGCGCGCCGTTGACCAGCGCGTCGGCCGGCAGGCTGAAGCGGATCTTGAAGGTCTTGAGCGCTGGCGTGGTCGGCGCGTCGCTCGGCGCGGCGCCATCCACGGCAGCCTGGAGATCGGCCAGCAGGGCTTCGCCGACTTCGGCGGCGACAGGTCGCCCTTCGGCCAGCGCGCGGATGTGGTCCTGCGCAGCCAAAACCGCTGCGATCAGGGCGGGGGAGGCGGGAACCTCGCCCTTACGCACCCGGTCGAAGGCGGTCTCGCAATGGTGAGTAAAGGCGGCCAGGGCGTCGAAGCCGAACATCGCCCCCGAGCCTTTCAGGGTGTGCAGGCCCCGGAAGACCGCGTCGACCAGGTCGCGATCGTCCGGGCGTCCGGCCAGGTCGAGCAGGCCCTGTTCGACCTGCTCCAGCATTTCCTGAGCTTCCTGGCGGAAGGTCTCGACCGGATCGACGCCGCTCACTTGGCGAGGACCTTCTGGACGACGCGGACCAGCTGGTCCGGATCGAAGGGCTTGGTGAGCCAACCGGTCGCGCCGGCCGCCTTGGCCTGCGCCTTGACGTCGGCGTCGGACTCCGTGGTGAGGAAGATGATGGGTACGCCCGCGCCGGCCGGTCGCTGCCGGAGCTGACGGATCATGGTCAGCCCGTCCATCACGGGCATGTTCAGATCGGTGACCACAAGGTCAAAGCCCCCGGCGGTAGCCTTGTCCAGGCCCTCGGCGCCGTTCGCCGCTTCGGTCACGCTGTAACCTTCAGAGCTCAAGGCGATCTTGATCGCCGCTCGGATGCTGGCGGAGTCGTCGACGGTAAGGATCGCGGTCATTGCGGTGTCGTCCCTTGAAGCCAGAAATCGACCCGCGCCGGGTCCGATGAGTCGAGGAAGCCGCCGCGCCGCAGCAACTGAAGGACCGCGCCGTCGGCGGGTTGGCTCAGGCGGATCTCCCGCCCTTCGATCGCGGCGGACCGCCGCGCGGACTCGATCAGCTGAGGCAGCGTGATGTCTGCGTCAGTGACGCGGGAAATATCTATCGTAATCGGGCGTTTCTGATCGAACGCGGAAAAGATCAGGTCGCGAACGTCAGAGATATTTCCGATAACAATAGAATCTGAAATTGAAACCGAGAATTTTTCTTGGTTATTCATGGTTTTGACCTGAGCGGCGGTGATCTATTGAGATCAAGTCTTAAAAAGATTTCGTGATAACGGTGCGCTCTGGCCCTTAAATTTGTATGAAAGGATCAACCTTGAGACGTGCGACAATGTGTCCTCCCGCGCTCGTGTCTGTTGCGCGACGCTGGCCCGACCCGCGCGAGGTTCGGGATTAGCCATCGGCGATGCTGAAGCGCGCGCGCGCCGGCGGCTTCAAGGACTGAGCTCAACCCAGAGTCCAAATGGTCTCGCCACAGCGCGGCGGAGCGCCAGCGGGGGGGGCGTCTTTGATATTTCGTCTGGGACAGAAAGTGGATCTTCGAGCCCGGCGGAGCGGACTGGGCCAAGCGCTTGGAAGAGACCTGACGGCGCCTGTATTAAAACCGACAAAAAAGTGCGGCTATTCCGTCATCTAACTGTCGTCCTGCGGTGATCCGCAAGCGCTACAGGCCCCCACAAGGAGCGTCACCATGACGCCAAATGGGGATATCCATGTTCAACCGCTCGAAGGTGGCGCTTTTGCGTCGCGCTAGTCTGCTGGCGATCTCGGCCGTCGCGATCTCCGGCGTCGCCCACGCCGCCGACGTCGTGGCCGACGAGGCTGACTCGGTCAGCTCCGTGGTTGTCACGGCCCGTCGCCCGCTGGCCGAGAGCCAAGCCGCTGCGATGCAGATCCAAAAGAACTCGGACTCGCTAATCAGCGTGCTGTCGGCCGACGCCATCGGCGACCTGCCGGACCAGAACATCGCCTTCGCCGTCGGCCGTCTGCCGGGTGTCGGCGTCGAGCGTGACCAGGGGCAGGCCCGCTACATCAACCTGCGCGGCGCCCCCGTTTACTGGACCACGCTGTCCTTCGATGGCCTGAGTGTCGTCAGCCCTGAAGGCCGCGCGACCCGCTTCGACAACATCCCCTCGGCAATCGCCAGTCTGATCACGGTCGAGAAGGCCATCGTCCCTTCGATGCCGGGCGACACGGTCGCGGGTAATGTCGACATCCGCACCCGCCGCGCCTTCGACTACAAGGGCCAGAAGATCACCGGCAAGCTGGGCGTCGGCCGCGTGAAGCTGGGCGGCGGCGACGAGCTGGACAGCAACCTCGTCTACTCGAACATCTTCGGCGACAAGCTCGGCATCGTGGCTCAGGCCTCGTACTATTCGCGTGAGATGGCGACCGATAACTGGGAGACCGATCCCTATCTCGCCAACACGGTCGATCCGACCAAACACTTCGCCCGCGAGCACGAAAACAAGCACTACCGCCTGACTCGTCGCAACATGTCGGCCTCGATCCGCGCCGACTACAAGTTCGACGACAACAACTCGATCTTCGTCAGCACGATCAACACCTATTACAACGACGACGAGCTGCGCGATAACTTCATCTTCCGTCTCGATCAGGGCACGGACGCGGCCGGCAACGGCTACACCAGCGCCGCCTACATCAACGGCAACAATCCGGTGTCGGGCACCGTGTACGGCGCGCGCATCAACGGCCGCATCGACTACCGCAACACCAAGGAAGCCATGTCCACCAACACGGTGGGCGGCGAGCACCGTTGGGACAAGCTCAGCGCGTCCTGGCGCCTGAACTACACCTACACCCAGGACGGTCGCGATACGCCGGTGACGATGGCGTTCCAGAGCCCGTCGACCTTCTCGCTGCGTCCGACGGTCGAATATGACTTCCGCAATGGCGACGTGAACACCGTGCGCCTGTTCCAGACGGGCGGCACGACCACGGCGCGCACCAAGGGCGCTCAGGTCACCAACATCGAGGACTTCCAGTTCCCGCTGACCAGCGCCGGCATGCTCAAGGGCGGCGACTTCACTAACGCCTACACTGCGAAGGGCGACTTCGACTACGAAGGCGAGCTGTTTGGTCGCGAGACCAAGTTCGAGTTTGGCGGTCTGTGGACCTCGCGCACCAAGAAGTCGCGCGAAAGCAGCTTCACTCGGGCCTATTCGGGCTCGGGCGTGCCGGTGTGGGGTCAATTTGCGACCAACATCGGTTATCTGGGCAGCCAGAACCTGAACTACACGTTCCGCTACACCAACAAGGACTACACGACGAACTTCGTCGAAGAGTTGGTGAAGACGGGTCAGGCCACCAAGAACGACACTACCGGCAACTACTGGCGCGTGGGTGAGACGATCACCGCAGGCTACGCCATGGCCACGACCCGCTTCGACTGGGGTAGCCTCGTCTACGGCGTCCGTGTCGAGCACATCGAGAACGAAGGCCAGGCCTATGTGAACTTCCCGGCTTCGGGTTCGACGCCGGCCGGTCAGCGCCTGGTGAAGGTCGCCAGCGACGACACGCTCTACTATCCGAGCGCGCACCTGAACTGGAACCTCCGCGAAGATCTGAAGCTGCGTGTCGGCGTCACCACCTCGGCCTCGCGCGCCGACTTCGACGATCTGCGCCCGAACTTCACCTTCAGCGACTCCAACCAGACGATCTCGGGCGGCAACCCGAACGCCAAGCCCGAGCGCCAGATCGGTCTCGACACCTATCTGGAATGGTACGCCGGTCGTGAGACGTTCGTGTCGGCGGGCGTGTTCTACAAGGACCTGAAGGACGTGCTGGTCCAGACCTCGAAGGTCTTCGGCGACACCTCGCTGAACTCCAACGGCGTCGACCGTTCGGGCTATGCGTTCACCAGCGTCGGCAACGCCGGCGAAGGCCACATCAAGGGTGTTGAAGTCTTCTTCACCGGCACCGCCGAGACCTTCGTCCAGTCGCGCAACCTGCCGGCCTGGCTGGGCGGCTTCGGGACCCGCCTGTCGGGCACCTGGACGTCTTCGGAAGTCACCCTGCCGTCGGTCGGCGGCGTGCCGGCCCGTACCATCTCGGTGCTGGGCACCTCGGACGCCGTCTACAATGTTCAGGCGATCTACGAGAAGTACGGCCTGACCATGCGTCTGGCCTACCAGTACCGCACGCCGTGGGGTCAGTCGGTGGGCTCCTACCGCGTGATCAACGGCGGCGTCTTCGCCTCGGACAACGGCGACATCTTCTGGGATAGCGACGAGGAACTGGACTTCTCGGCGCGCTACCAGGTCAACAACAACATCGAAGTGTTCTTCGACGCCAGCAACCTGACCAACGACGGCGCCCGCCGCTACGGCGACCAGAAGCGCTACCCGATCGAGTACGAGAAGTTCGGTCCGCGCTACGTCGCCGGCGTGCGCTTCAACTTCTAACGTCGGTAGGTGATCGCCCGGTCCAGCGACCGTTTGGTCCTGGATCGGGCGATGAGCGAGGCGTTCAGGAATGGAAACGTCACATCGCTCGATTAATAAGGCGCATGCCTAAGCACTCGACTCATCGCCGACCCGGCCTCTCGCGCGCCGCCCTGGCGGTTGCGCTTTGCCTCGCGCCAGCGGTCTCGACCACGGCGTCCGCGCACCCTGGACACGCCATCGAGCCGGTCGGACCCACGCGCCCTGTCGCGCGCGCGGTCAAGCCCTCGGAGCGCCGGTGGCTGGCGGGCGATCATCACGTCCATAGCTGGTTCAGCGTCTCCCTGAAGCCCGGCGCCGACCCCTCGCAGCCGCCGACCCTCATCAAGGCGGGTGACGCGGTCAATCCGATCACGACCAACGCCCGGATGGCGGCCAAGCATGGTCTGGCCTGGATGGTGGCCACCGACCACGGCGGTCCCAACCACTCCAAGCTGAACCGGGACGAAGCCTATCCGGAGCTGCTGCGGTCGCGCATCGAAACGCCCGGCGTGCTGCAGTTCTGGGGCATGGAGCTCGACACGCCCGCCGCCGAACATTCCAGCCTGATCCTGCCGCGCTCGCCTGAAGAGCGCGATGCGCTGTTCGGCATAGAGAGCCGCTATAATCGGCGCGAACCCTGGCCCGCCGATCCGGCGCGCGACCAGGAGGCCTTCATGCTCGAGGCCCTGCGCCACATGAAGGCGCTGAAGAAGCCGCCCGTCGTCATCGCCAACCATCCGTCGCGCAGCGCCACCGGCATGGGGCGCTATGGCCTGGTTTCGCCGTCGGAGTTGCGCAACTGGAATGACACCGCGCCCGATGTGGCGGTCGGCATGGAGGGCGCGCCCGGTCACCAGGCCTCAAGCCTGAACCCCGACGGTTCTCTGAAGCCGCAGGGGGATCGCGGCGGCTATTCGCGCGCCCCGACCCTGGGGGGCTTCGACCAAATGACCGCCAAGCTGGGCGGCTTCTGGGACTCAATGCTGGGCGAGGGGCGTCGCTGGTGGGTCACCTCGACCTCGGACTCGCACCGCCACTACACCGACGGCGGCGACGACTTCTGGCCCGGCGAGTATTCCAAGACCTACGTGAAGGCCGCGCGCACCTATGACGACGTGCTGGACGGCCTGCGCAACGGCCGCGTCTTCGTGACCTTGGGCGATCTGGTGTCGGAAGTCGACGTCACCGCCAGTGTTCCCGGCGCCAAGGCCGAGATCGGCGGCCGCCTCGAGGTCCCCGCAGGCTCGGATGTCACGGTGGTGATCCGCGTGCGCGATCCCGCTGGAAAGAACTTCGGCGGCCGCTCCCCTAGCGTCGCGCGCGTCGACCTGATCCAGGGCGACATCCGCGGTCCCGCCAGCGACCGGACCGCTGACGCCAATCCCACCACGCGGGTGGTCCGCGCTTTCACGCCGACGTCCTGGGTGCGTGAAGGCGAGGTGCTGTCGATGGTTCACGTGCTCAAGGATGTCCGGGGGCCGGTCTATATCCGGATCCGAGGGACCAGCGGCGACGAGGTTGAGCCTCTGCCCGATCCGCTGGGTGAAGACCCTTGGTCGGACCTGTGGTTCTACGCCAACCCGATCTTCATCACCGTGAAGCCCTGACGCATCACGCCAAGGAAAAACGCCGCCCTCGGAAGGAGAGGGCGGCGCGATCTAGGCTTTGGGGAGAAGGTAGGCGGCCTAGAAGTTATAGCGCAGGCCGACGATGAACTGGCGGCCGCTGTGCGTGTAGACGTTCAGGCGGTTGCTACCGCCGACATATTGGTCGTTGAACTCGTCGGTCAGGTTCACGCCTTCGACCGAGAGCTTCAGGTTGTCGCGAATGTTCCAACTGGCCTGCATGTCGACATTCAGGGTCTCGTTGGTGCCCTGGACGGTGTTGCCGTCGCTGCCGGGCACCTGGGTCAGGTAGCCGTCGCGATAGGCTAGCGAGCCCCGCACGCTCCACTTCGGCGTCTCGTAATAGAGCGTCAGGTTGGCGGCGTTCTTCGACAGGCCCACCAAGGTGGCGTTGACGGTCGGCGCGCCCGGCGCGGTCGAGGTCAGATACTCGATCTTGGAGTCCACGTAGGTATAGTTGGCGATGACGCCGAAGTGGCTCCAGAAGCCCGGCAGGAAGGTGAAGGGCTGCTGGACGTTGATCTCGAAGCCCTTCAGGTCGCCGCCGTCAGAATTCACGGGCTGGGTGACCTGGAAGACTTGATCGGCCGTGGCGCCGGTGCCCGTCAGCAGGGAGTCCGGCAGGCCGAGGGTGTTGTAGACCGCCTCACGCCGGAGCGTGGCCACGAAGGTGTCGATGCGCTTGAAGAAGAAGCCGGCGGCGACCATCGTCCCTTGAGCGGGGTACCATTCCAGCGAGACATCCAGGTTCTTGGACTGGGTCGGGTCGAGGAACGGGTTGCCTGAGCTGTAGTTGCGGTTGGCGCCCTGCACCGAGACATCACCGCCGGGCGATAGGGAGCCGATGCCGGGACGGGCGATTGTCTTTGCCGCGCTGAAGCGCGCCACGAACGTATCGGTCACGTCAGCGGCGAGGTTGAAAGACGGCAAGGTCAGGTCGTAGTCACGCTTGACCTCGACGCGTTTGATCGCCCCGCTGACAGCGGCGTAGCCCGCAGACTCCTGCTGGGTGTGAACCCGGCGTACACCGGCGTCACCCCGGAAGGGCATGCCGAAGGCCTCGAACTTGAAGTCGGCCTGGATGTAAGCGCCGGTGTCCTGCTCCTCGACCGCGCCGTATTGGCCACGCGCCGAGCTGTTGTTGGTGTTGGTCAGAGCGTAGATGCCCGTGTTGCTGTAGATGTTCAGCAGCGCGTTGTACTTGTCGATGTCCGGCGCGAGCCAGGCGGTGGCGTTGCCGGTCGGCATGTCGAGGTTCTTGCCGAAACCGCTGAACACCTTCGACACCGAGGCCAACTCGGCGGGCGTCAGGGTCTGGCTGACGGTCTCGCTGGTCCGGTAGGCGCCGTAGCTGTCGTATTCGAACTTGCGCCAATCCAGGCCCGCCTTGATCCGCAGGTTGTCGTTGGCTTCCCACTCGCCATAGACCTTGGCCGTCGAGAACTGGTTCTCGACGAATTGCGGGCGGATACGGACCTCGGACGTGCCGTTGATCGCCGACCAGTTGGCCGGATCGGTCGGGTCGAAGCCCAGCAGGATCTGCGGCGCGCGGCTGTTGCGGAAGTCGTAGGTGTAGTTCTGGCTGTTGGCCCGGTCGAAGGTGATGATCGTCGAGATCGGCTGCGTGAACGTGGAGTCCGCATAGCCGGCCAGAGCGCCGACCACGAGCCGCGAGCCGAAGTTGTGTTTCGCCGAGAGCGTGAACTGCTTGAACTCGGTGTTCAGCTCGTCATAGGCCGACTGCGTGCGCAGATCGACGTTGTCCATCCGGGCGTAGACGAGGTTCCCGTTCTGGACGACGCCGTCCCGGATGATCGTCTGCGGCTTGCCGACGCCAGACCGCGAAAGGCCGATCGCCTGAAGTTGCGCTTCTTTGCGGATGCCGTGCAGATAGGCGTACAGGGTATCGAGCGTGATCTCGGTGTCGGGCGTCGGCTTGAACTGGAACGAGCCGGTGATCCCAAGGCGCTTATTGTCGATATCGTAGCTGACATAGGACGGGATGCGCGGTGCGAAGATGCCGGTGGTCGCGTCAGTATTGTTGATCTGGGCGATCGTGTAACCCGGCACCGTCGAGGCGGCGTTGAAGCCGCCGTTGCTGCCGCCGACCGCCCAGCGCGTTATGTTGGCGCCTTCTTCCTTCAAGCGGCGCTGTTCGTAGGCCACCGAGACCAGCGCGCCCAGCTTGCCATCGAAAAAGGTGCGGCTGGCAAGAGCCGAGACACGTGGCGTGGTCTTGCCCGACAGGTCGTTGTAGCTGCCGCCGACCGCCATCACGAGTTGGGGCTTGCGGGTGTCGAAGGGGCGGGCGGTCGTCAGGTCCACGGTGGCGCCTAGCGAGCCTTCTTCAACATCCGCGGAAGCGGTCTTGCGGACGGCGATGCTGTTGAAGAGGTCGGACGCGAAGACGTTGAAGTCGAACCCGCGGCCACGGTTGGTGCCGCCGCTGTTGGCGGTGCCGCCGGTGGTGGAGATCGCCTCCATGCCGTTGATGCGAACGCGTGTGTACTCAGAGCCGAGGCCCCGTACGGTGATCTGGCGGCCTTCGCCGTTGATGCGCGAGATCGAGACGCCGGGGATACGCTGCAGCGACTCCGCAAGATTGAGGTCGGGGAACTGGGCGATATCCTCGGCCTTGATCGCGTCCACAACGCCGCTTTCGTTGCGCTTCAGGTTCATCGCGCTCTGCAAGCTGGCGCGGAAGCCGGTGACCACGACGGCCTCGACCGTGTCGTCGGTCTGCGGCGCAGCGGTTTGAGCGGTGGCGGCGGTCGCGAGGCTCAACGCCAGGGCCGAGGCGCTCAGCGCCAGAACAGCGCGCGCGGCGGGGTAGCGGTTGGTCGACATGATCCCTCCCAGTGCCCGCATTTGGCGGGTCTCATTGGTGGCGAAGGCGGCCCGGACCCCCTTCTTCGTTGGCTCAAGATAGGAATGGGTTCTTGTCGAGGGCCAATCTCAATCAGGTATGAACCGATGCGCGTTCGGCACGGATCGACGACGTCAATCGCTTTAGGTTCGCCCAAAACCAGCTGCCGCGATCGAGTTTCCGACTAGGGGCGGGCGCCGGGGCGACGAAATCGATGCGGTCGGCGCCTTGATCCATGTCCTGTGTGGATCGGTCCATAGGCGATTTGACTTAGACGCCCGCCGCGGGCGCCTCTAGCGTCAATCCTATCAACGCCGACGCGAGATCGGCTCTTTGGGAAGGGATGCGTATGACCGACTCCACCAAGCGGACACGTGTGCGCTGGCTGATCATCACGGTCCTCTTCATCATCACCACCATCAATTACGCCGACCGCGCGACGTTCTCGATCGCCGGCCAATCGGCGTCGAAGGAGCTGGGGCTGGATCCGGTGGCCATGGGGTACATCCTGTCGGCCTTCGCCTGGGCTTACGTCCTGGGCCAGATTCCCGGGGGGGCGTTGCTCGACAAGTTCGGCTCCAAGCGGATCTACGTCATTTCGCTGGTGGTCTGGTCGCTGTTTACGGCGCTTCAGGGGTTCGCCGGGTTCTTCACGGGCCTGGCGGCGGCCTCCGTGTTCTTCGCCATGAGGTTCGCCGTGGGCTTGGGCGAGTCGCCCTCGTTTCCCGCCAACGCCCGCATCGTGGCGGCTTGGTTTCCGGGATCGGAGCGTGGCACCGCCTCGGCGATCTTCAATTCAGCCCAGTACTTCTCGCTGGTGGCCTTCGCCCCGTTGATGGGCTGGCTGGCCCACACCTTCGGCTGGCGCTCGGTGTTCTGGGTAATGGGCGTGGTCGGGCTGGTCGCCGCCGTCGTCTTCGTCAAGCTGATCCACAGCCCATTGACCCATCCTGCGGTCAACAAGGCCGAGGTTGACTATATCGAGGCCGGCGGGGGACTGGTGCGCATGGAGGAAGCCTCGGCTTCGAACGGCGCGGCCTTCACCTGGGCCAACGTCAAGCAGGTGTTGTCCAGCCGGATGCTGCTGGGCGTGTATCTGGGGCAGTACTGCATCAACGTGCTGACCTACTTCTTCGTCACCTGGTTCCCGATCTACCTCGTGAAGGCGCGGGGCATGTCGATCATGGAGGCGGGCTTCACCGCCGCCGCGCCCGCGCTGTGCGGCTTCATCGGCGGTGTGTTCGGCGGGATCATGTCGGACATGCTGCTCAAGCGCACCGGCTCGCTCGACATCGCCCGCAAGACGCCGCTGCTGATCGGCATGCTGCTGGCCACCTGCATCATGGCCTGCGTGTGGATCGAGCAGGAGTGGCTTGTCGTGGTGGTGATGGCGCTGGCCTTCTTCGGCAAGGGCGTCGCTTCGCTGGGCTGGGCGGTGGTTTCGGACACCTCGCCCAAGGAGATGGCCGGCGTGACGGGCGGGGTCTTCAACACCTTCGGCAACGCCGCCGGCATCGTGACCCCGATCGTCATCGGCTACATCGTCAAGGCCACGGGCTCGTTCGACGGCGCCTTGATCTTCGTCGGCGTCCACTGCGTGATCACCATCCTGGCCTATTTCCTGATCGTTGGAAAAATCCAGCGGCTGGAACTGAAGGCGGCTTAAAGCATGACCACCCGTCGCTTTTTCCTCGCTGGCGTTTCGGCGCTGGTGCTGGCGGGCGGAGCGGGGCCCGCCGCGGCCGCGCCGGTCGCGACGATCGCCACGCCGATGGCCCCGCCCGAATGGGCGCTGCTGCAGCGCCAGCTGCTCAAGGCCAACGAGGAGGCCTGCGCGGCCTTCTTTGCGCGCTATTTCGACGAGCGGGGCTGGCTCCAAGCCGTGGCGCGCTGGGGCGCCAATGACGGGCCCGACGACGCGATCGAGAACGTCAACGACTGGCCGACGCTGCACGCCCTGGGCGCCGATGACAGCGTACTGGCCATGGCCAAGAAGGCTTTCGAAGGCAATGTCGCCCAGTACACGGCGGCCCGGACCCAAGAGGTGCCCTTCGCGCGAGAGGGCATGTACTTCCGCGAGTTCCCGGTCATGACCGACTGGCAGCACCTGTCCGAAGGGCTGTCGGTCTTCAACCTGCTGGGTCTGTCGGACCCCTACGACGTCCGCTATCGCGACCGGGTCAAGCGCTTCTCGGGATTCTACACGGGCGAGGACAAGACCGTCGCCAACTACGACACGGAGCGGAAAATCATCCGCAGCATGATCACCGGCAGCAAGGGGCCGATGCTGCGCCAGGCGACGCCGCTGGACTGGGCCGGAGACCGTTTCGATCCGACCCACTTCTTCATGGAGCACGGCGAGAGCACCTACGAGGAGACGCTGCGCCACTACGACGAGTATGGCGACGTGGTCGGCGACGCGCCGCTGAACCTGCAGGCCACCAGCCTGGTGCTCAACGCCTATATGCTGGACCAGGAGCCCAAGTACCGCGACTGGATCGTCTCCTATGTCGACGCCTGGATCGAGCGGGCCAAGGCCAATGGCGACGTGCTGCCCAGTAAGATCGGGCTGGACGGCAAGATCGGCGGCCCCAAGGGTCAGTGGTGGAGCGGGACCTATGGCTGGGGCTTCAGCCCCGTAGCGCCGCACACGGGAAAGCGCGAGGACCGCAACCGCGTGCCAAGGTCCGTCGTCGGGTTCCTCAACGCCTATCTGCTGACCGGCGACGACAAGTACCTCGATGTCTGGCGGCGCCAGAACGCCGTGATCAACGCCCAGAAGAAGGTCGTCGACGGCAAGGTCATGACGCCCCGCATGTATGGTCCCAAGGGCTGGTACGGCTATGCGCCCGGCGAATACCGGCTGAACGGGCTGGAGATCTGGTACATGTCGCAGACGGCGTCGGACCGGGCGCGGGCTGCCGACCACCCCTGGCTCGCCTTTCTCGAAGGGCGGGACGCGGCCTATCCGGTGAAGGCGCTGCGAGCCGATCTGGAGCGCGTCCGCGCCCGCGCCCAGGCGCTGCGCGACGACAAGACGACGCCTGACACGCGTCTGGCGGACGCCACCTTGAACATCAATCCGGCCAGCGTCACCGCCCTGATCCACCTGATGGAAGGCGGGATCCACATTGCGCGTCCGCCGTGGTCGCCGACCTCGCCGGCGCAGGGCGGCGCGCTGCACTACGCGCGCCTGCGGTGGTTTGATCCCGTGCGCCGCCGCGCGGGTGTCCCTGAGGACGTGGCGGCTCTGGTCGAGCGGCTCGCCGATGACGAGACGGTGGTGACCCTGGTCAACACCAATCAGGTCAGCGCCCGGGAGGTCACTGTACAGGGTGGCGCTTATGGCGAGCATCAGATCCTCAGCGCCCAGATCGGCGATGCGCCAGCCAAGGCGGTCGACGCCTCGGCGTTCTCGCTAAGCCTGGCGCCTGGCGCGGGGGCGACCTTGACCCTGAAGATGAAGCGCCACGCCAACCCACCGAGCCTGAGCTTCCCGTGGGATAGGCGCTAGGTTCCTTCCTTGAGGAACGGGGCGGCGGCGAACAACTCCCGCTCAGCCTTGCGCGGATCATCGACCATCCGCGAGGTCTCGTTGATGACCAGCGTGGCCCGACGCGGCAGGTCGTACTTTTCCCAAGCGGGGATGGCTGCGCCATTGGGATCGCCGGTTCGCGCGAAGTTGACGAAGGCGGCGCTCATCTGGTCGCGCACCTTTTGCGCGCCGGCCCCAGTCCCGGTCATCGACCCCTTCGCGTCCAGGGTCCCGAACACCAGCGGGATGTCATAGCCATGGAAGGCCCCCATCTTCGGATCGGTCTGGGCGCCGAAATCCAGCTGGTACATCCAGGCCGGGGCCCCGATCCCCGCGCGCCGTTCGGCCTGGATCAGGTGGCCGGGCCAGGACCGTCCCGCCGTGGTGATGGCGAAGAAGCAGTCCGACGGCGTGTAGTGGGGATAGAGTCGGCGGTACTGGGCGACCAGGTATTCGGGCGACAGGTCCAGCACCAGCTCGTTGTCGAGCTTGCCGGGCAGCTCCGCCCAGGTCATCGCGAAGTTCTTCGGATCGCCGCCCAAGAACGCCTTGGTCTCGTCGTGGGTGTTGCCGATGATCATCGGGATATGGGCGCTTTCGCGCGGCGCGTCCGGATAGAACGGATGCCGTGAGAGCACGCGGTGGTCGACGACGGACCAGAAGACGATGCTTCCCTTACGCTCGAGCGGGTCGCGCATCTTCAGCGCCTCGACCAGTTGTCCAGCGGGCAGGGTCTTCAGGCGCTCGGTCTGGTCGGGCTTGAGGCCCAACTGAGCCATGAAGGCCTTGGCGCGGATCGTGGCGTGGATCGGCCCCATCGCCGTCACGTGCTGGCCGCTCATGGTCGCGACCTTGTGGTAGAGGCCCGCCGCGCGCGGCATGGCCATCAGGGTCACCAGCTTGGCCCCGCCGCCGGACTGGCCGAAGGTCATGACATTGCCAGGATCGCCGCCGAAGGCCGCGATGTTGTCGCGCACCCACTCCAGCGCCAGGATCAGGTCGAGATTGCCGACATTGCCGCTGTCGGCGAGGTCGGGATCGCCCAGGCGGGCCAGATAGGCATAGCCGAAACAGTTGAGGCGATGGTTCACCGTGACCACGACCACGTCGTGGGTGCGCGCCAGCCAGGTTCCGTCATAGAGCGGGCTCGATCCCGAGCCGTTGGCATGGGCGCCGCCATGCACATAGACCATCACAGGCCGCCGCTTTCCATCGGCGAGGGCGGGGGTCCAGACGTTCAGGAACAGGCAGTCTTCGCTGGTGGCCTCCTCGGCCCTGGTCTGGGGACAGGCCGGGCCATAGGCCAGCGCGTCGACGACACCCTTCCACGGTTGGGCCGCCTGCGCCGGCTGGAACCGCCGCGGGGCGGTGTCAGCGCCATACCGCACGCCCTTGAAGACCTTGATCCCGTCGACCTCCAGCCCGCGTACCCGGCCCGCCACCGTGTCGGCGATCGGGGCGGCGCGACCACTCGCATGGACCTGCGGGGCGACGGCCGCCGCCAAGGTTCCGGCGAGGATGGCGCGGCGATCGAGGGTCATGATGTCTCTCCCCGGGGCTTTTGTCGTTGGGCGCGGGCGCGCCGGGGAGAGGCCTGCGCGTCAGCGCGCGGCGGGCTCCGCCGGCGACGCCTCGGCCAGGCAAAGGTCGATGAAGGTCTGCAGGATCGGGCTCTCGTTGTCCTTGCGCCAAGCCATGTAGAGCTCGACGGGTCGGTCTGGCGTCGTCTCGACGGGCCGGAACTGGACGTCGTCGAAATTGAGGCTCATCGCCGCCTCGGGGACGATCGCCGCGCCGAGCCCCGCGTGGACCAGGGCCAGCATCGAGTGGATCTGGGTGACGTGCTGCACGTAGTTCGGAGTCACGCCGTTGGCGTCGAACAGGGTCGTCAGCATGTTGTAGAAATAGCCGGCGCCTTCAGGCGAATACATGATCAAAGGCTGGTCGTCGAAGTCGGCCAGGGTAAGGGAGGCCTTGGCCAGGCGCGCATCTCCCGTCGGCAGGGCCGCGACCAGCGGCTCGGAAAGCACGCGCGCAGTGGCGAACTCGGCCCGTTCCATCGGAGGGCGGACCAGGCCGATGTCGATCCGGCCCGTCAACAAGGCCTCGACCTGTTCGCGCGTCACCATCTCGCGCAGGGTCAGATCGGCGTTGGGCAGGCGGGCTTTCGACAGGATCACCAGCTGGGGCAGAAAGTTGTAGCCCGAGGCGGCGGTGAACCCGATCGCGATCTGGCCCGCGTCCCCGCTGGCGATCCGGCGCGTGGCCAAGGCCGCGCTCTCGGCCAGGCGCAGGATCCGGCGAGCCTCCAATAGGAAGGCGCGGCCTGCGGGCGTTAGGCGCACCGAGCGGCTGGTGCGGTCCAGCAGGGTCACGCCCAGGATTCGCTCCAGAAGCTGCACCTGCCGGCTGAGCGGCGGCTGCGTCATGTTCAGCCGCTGCGCCGCTCGACCGAAGTGCAGCTCCTCGGCCGTGGCCACGAAACAGCGAAGCTGGCTCAGTTCGAACATCGGAAAGCGCCCGTCGACAACACCCTGGAGGCGCGAAGCTAGACGCTCGTTCGGACCGATCGCCAGCGTCTTCTTGCCGGGCAGAGGCGCGAAGGCGTTCATGGCGGCGCCAGTGCGCCGTCGATCCGTCGCTCGCCGAAGCGAAACGCCAGGCGCACGCCGGTCGATGCGTCAAACGCATGGACAGTGCCGGCTTGGCCCTGACGAGCCGCACCGGCGATCAGAGACTCACCCGTGAGCGGCACGGCGAACATCGACCGGGTTCAAGCGGGCGATCAGGCCCTGCAGTTCGGCGTATTCGGCGGGAGTCAGTTCGGTCAGGGGCAGGCGCACGGGCCCGGCGTCGCGGCCCACCGCCTTCATGCCCGCCTTGACGATCGAGACGGCGTAGCCCCGGCCGCGATTGCGCAGCGCGATATAGGGCAGCACGAAGTCGCGCAGGCCCGCCATCACGGTGTCCCGATCGCGGGCGCGGACCGCCTTGTAGAAGTCGAGCGCCCATTCGGGCAGGAAGTTGAAGATGGCAGACGAATAGGTCGTCACGCCCATCTCCAGATACGGCAGGGCGAAGGTCTCGGCCGTGGGCAGGCCGCCGATATAGGTCAGGCGGTCGCCAAGACGAGCGTAGACCCGCATCATCAGTTCGAGGTCGCCGACCCCGTCCTTGAAACCGACGAGATTGGGATTGCGCGCGCAGAGTTTCTCCAGCGTGTCCTCATTGAGGATCGCGTTGTCGCGATTGTAGACGATCACCCCCAGCTTAGTGGCCTTGCAGACCGCCTCGATGTGACCGGCCAGACCGTCCTGGGTGGCGTTGGTCAGGTAAGGCGGCAGCAGGAGCACGCCATCGGCGCCGGCCGCTTCGGCGTCGGCGGCCAAGTCGGTGGCGATGGCCGTGCCATAGCCGCAGCCGGCTATCACAGGAATCTTGCCCGCCGTTTCGGCGACGGCGGCGCGCACCACCTGGCCGACCTCGGTCGGGCGCAGCGAGAAGAACTCACCGGTGCCGCCTGCGGCGAACAGGCCCGCCAGGTCACGCTCCAGCATCCAGCCGCAGTGCTCGCGATAAGGCGCTTCTTGGAACTGGTGATCAGCATCGAAGTGGGTGACAGGGAACGACAGCAGGCCGCCACCGAGCTGGCGGGCCATTTCCGTCGGCGACATTCGGCTCATGAAGTCCTCTCCGAGCGGCGGCCGTCGCTCGGGTCGCTCCCGAGAGGCCGCTTCTTGATCGTCACGGTAGAGAGGGGCGGTGTCGCGGTCTAAGCCAAAGGCGCTATGGACCGATGCGGGAATTGGCTTGATCCGCGGACGGTGACGGAGTCCGGCCTTGACCGTTTCTGGTCGGACGGCCAGTCCTAGCCAAACCGTCCTAAAGAGTAGCTCGTGCCGTTAGACGCTCCGCCAGCCCAAGTCGCCGCCGTCGTCGTCGAAGCGCCCCGGCTGCCGCCGCTGGCGGGGCAGGAGGCCTTCTCCACCGCGCGTTACGACGCTCAGGCCCTTGGAGCGACGGCGCGACTGGACGCCGTGCTGAGGACGACACCCGGCGTTTCGCTGTTTCGCCGGACGGGCAGCGACGCGGCCAATCCGACGATCCAGGGCCTCTCGCTTCGCGGTGTCGCGCCATCGGGGGCGGGCCGCGCTCTCGTCACGCTGGATGGCGCGCCGCAGAATGATCCGTTCGGCGGTTGGGTGATCTGGACCGCTTTGCCCGGCGAGGGGCTATCCGGCGCGACCATCGTGCGGGGCGCCGGGGCGGGGCCCTATGGCGCCGGCGCGCTAACAGGCGTCGTCGCGCTCAGCGAACGGGCCAGCAGCGGCGGACTCTCCAGCTTGAGCGCGCAAATCGGTGCGCGTGACAGCTGGCGTGCGGCCGGGACTTTCGGGACCGAGCGTCTGCTTCTTACCGCCAGCGGCTCGCGCACCGATGGCTACTATCCGGTCCGAGATGGTCAGCGCGGCCCGGCCGATAAGCCCACGACCCTGGAGGACGGCTCCCTCGCCGCCAGGCTTCAGGGCCAGATGGACCGCGTGCGGTGGGCGGTCCGCGCGGGCGTGTACCAAGAGCGGCGCGATGCGGGGCTGGCGGGTGCGCGTTCGAACGCGAGCGGCGGCTCGCTGGCGGTCACCGTGGCCGGCGACGCTTGGCGGCTGCAGGCGTGGGCGCGACGGAGCGATCTTGAAAACACCTCGGTGTCCGTCGCTGCCGGTCGGGTTGCGACAACGCCGGCCAATGACCAGGTCTCAACCCCCGCTACAGGCTATGGCTTCAACGCCGCCTGGCAGGGGACAGCCGGGGACTGGTCGTGGGAAATGGGCGGTGACGCCCGGGCGGCCGAAGGGCGGGTGAACGAGCGCTTCCGCTATCAAGCCGGCGCGTTCACCCGGACGCGTGAGGCCGGCGGGCGAACCCTGGTCGGCGGTCTCTACGCCGAAGCCGCCTTGGCGCGAGAAGACCTGTCGTTCACGGCGGGCGCGCGGCTTGACGGCTGGCGCTCCTACGGCGGTCTCCGGCGCGAGAGAGACGCAGCGACGGGATCACTGACCCTGGACGCGCCGATCGCCGACGCTTCCGGTCTGACCCCGACCGCGCGGGCTGGCGTGCGCCAACGTATGACGGGCGACATCTGGTGGCGGGCTGCAGCCTATGCCGGCTTCCGCCCCCCGACGCTGAACGAGTTGCATCGTCCGTTCCGGGTGGGCAACGACGTCACCGAAGCCAATTCAGCGCTCAAGCCCGAGACCCTCTATGGTCTCGAAGCTGGGTTGGCGGGGGAGGGCGCGGTTCGCTGGACGCTCTCGGCCTTCTACAACCAGCTCAGGGACCCGATCACCAATGTGACCGTCGGGGTCGGGCCGGGCGCCTTTCCCCTTGCGGGCTTCATCCCAGCCGGCGGGGTGCTGCGTCAGCGGCGCAATGTCGGTGAGATCAACGCCTATGGGGTTGAGGGTGATGTCGAGACTGAGCTGTCGCGCGCCTGGAGCCTGCGCGCGGCCTTCTCCTGGACCCACGCGCGGGTCGACGGTGCGGCGGCGGTGCCTCAACTCACGGGCAAGCGTCCCGCTCAGGCCCCCGCCCTGACCCTGACGGCCGGGACGCGCTGGCGCCCCCTGGAGCCGCTCAGCCTGACGGCCGATCTCCGCTATGAGGGGATGCGTTTCGAGGACGATCTGAACCTGCGCCGGCTCAAGGCGGGGGCGGGGCTGGACTTGCGGGCCGGGTGGCGGCTCTCGACGTCCAGCGAGCTCTTCATCGCCGCTGACAACGCTCTGGACCGTAGCCTGGCGGTCGGTCAGACGGCGGACGGGGTGACCAGCTACGCCGCGCCCCGGACGGTGTGGGTGGGCTTTTCGCTTCGGCAATAGGCTCCGTCGCGAGCGTTCTAGAGGCGCAGCCAGACCTCCTGTCGGGACATCGACACAGGAACGGCGCATCGCCACCGCCGTTGTGTTCCCACTGATCCTCGGGATCGCCCTTCTCGGATACTTGGGAGCGCACGCCTTGTACGGTGGAGAACGTCTCGCGCGCCTTGGCGCCTTCAACCCTCGCGTCCCCGACGCAGAAGCCCTGCATCGGACGCTGGCCCATTGGAACCACACCCGGCTGGCGCCGGCCGAGCCCAGCGAAGCGTGGCGCGAGGATCTGGCGACCGAGCAGCGGATGCGCCTGTTGGAAGGCGAGTTCGTGGAGGCTTTCCGCGTCCATGTCGCTCCGCTCGTTGACGCTGCTCCATGCGACCCGGACGGCTTTGTGGCTTGGTTCGAGGCGCTGAAGGACCACGGGCCCGGCCAGTGGGACCCATTGTTCGACTGGCTTGAAGGCAAAGCGTCGCTTGAGGACCTCAAATGGTTCCTGACGCAGGAGGCCGCAGGCGAGGCCGGGTTCGACGATCTGGTCGCGATGACCCAGGTGAAGATCTCCGATCGCGCCAAGCTCGAGCTGGCGCGAAACTACTGGGACGAGATGGGACGCGGAAGCGCGCGGGGCATGCATGGCCCGATGCTGACGCGGACCACGGCGATGCTGGGCCTGACCCCGATCATCGACGCCACGCTTTGGCAGTCGCTGTGCCTGGCCAACACCATGACCGCGTTCGCGACCACCCGCCGCTATGTCTGGCACTCGATCGGCGCGTTGGGCGTGGTGGAGTTGACGGCGCCGACGCGCGTGGCCTGTGTCGACGCCGGCCTCAAGCGCGTCGGCGTATCGCCGGAGGCGCGCAAGTACTTCGCCCTCCACGCCCAATTGGATGTCGAGCACTCCAAGGCCTGGAACGCCGAGGCGCTGGTTCCGCTGGTGGCGGAAGACCCGCGCCGCGCCCGCTACATCGCCGAGGGCGCGGTCATGCGTCTGATCTGCGGCGAGCAGTGTTTCGAGACCTATCGCGCGCATCTCTGGGCCCATGTCCACCCCCTGGTTTACGCGGCGGAGTAGGGCGGGTGACGCGGCGGCTAAACTGCTCAAGGCAGGCGTCTAGTCGCCGGCCTTCCGCGACCGCAATCGGCCTTTGCAGCGGTCCGAGCACGTCTTCACCGCGTCCCAGTCGCGCGCCCACTTGCGGCGCCACGAAAACGGCCGTCCGCAAGCCGCGCACATCTTGTCGGGGATGGTGGCTTTCGGACGCTTCGCGGCTTTCATCGGCTTTGTCGGTTCCTGAGGGCGCGCTGATGACTACGCGCGGAGGCTCGTTCCGGATGATTTCGGCCGAGAGGGAACGCGCAGGCGCGCCGACGACTTCCGGATCGGTAGCGTGGGAGGAGCCTCATGCCGAAAGACACCGCTTTTGAGAAATCGGCCGAGGCGGTTCTCGTCTATGTGAACCATGACGAACCTGGGATCGGACGCGTCCCGACAAAGACTGGCTTTCGGTACCGAGACGCCGAGGGGCGGCCTGTCCGCGACCCGGACACGATCGCGCGAATTACGACACTTGCGATCCCGCCGGCCTGGACCGAGGTTTGGATCTGCCCGCTCGCCCGGGGCCACATTCAGGCCATCGGCCGCGACGCCAAGGGGCGCAAACAGTATCGATATCACGACGCCTGGCGCCGTGATCGGGACGGTCTGAAGTTTGAGCGGATGATTGCCTTCGGACGCGGCTTGCCGCGCCTGCGGGCGCGCGTGGAGAAGGATCTGGGACGGCGCGGCCTCCCCCGCGAAAAGGTGATCGCCGCCGTTGTCCGCCTGATGGAGTTGACCCTGATCCGCGTCGGAAACGAAGCATACGTCAAGGAAAACAAGAGCTTTGGGCTGACTACCCTGCGTGATCGCCATGCGACGCTTTCGGGGGTGGGCGGGGTCTTCGAGTTCAGAGGCAAGAGCGGGAAGGTCCATAAGACCGGCTTCCGCGACCGCCGGCTCGCACGCATCGTCAAGGCTTGCCAGGACATCCCCGGCCAGCGCCTGTTCCAGTATCTCGACGCGGAAGGGGCGCGCCGGTCCGTCGAGTCCGCCGACATCAACGCCTATATCCGCGAGAGCCTGGGCGGGGACTTCTCCGCCAAGGATTTCCGCACCTGGGCGGGCACCTTGGGGGCGGCGCGAGCGCTGTGTCAGCGTCCCAAAGCGAGCAGCGCGACGGAAGCCAAGCGCAACGTGACCGACTGCGTCAAGGCGGTGGCAAGCCTGCTGGGCAATACCGCCGCCGTCTGTCGCGGATCCTACATCCATCCGCTGGTGCTTGAGGCGTATGAGCAAGGGGCGTTGCCTTTGAAGCCCGGCCGTTCGCCCCGCGCTTTCGAGCTGGCGGTGATCCGTTTCCTTGAGGCGGCCCGGGCCTCTCGCGTCGCACGCTGACGGAACGCCTCATCTCGCACCGCCGTTGAAGGGGATCATCGAGGAGAACCGCTCATGGTCGCCGGCCGTCCCACCTGGCAAGGGCATTTGCGCTTATCGCTCGTGACCTGCCCGGTCGCGCTGTACACCGCCACGGACTCCCAGAGCGATGTGCGGTTCAACATGCTGCACAAGACGACGCACAACCGCATCCGGATGGTGCCCACCGATCCTGACCTGGGGCCGGTCGAGCGCGCAGACATCGTCAAGGGCTACGCCTACGAGAAGGACCAGTACGTCGTCATCACTCAGGACGAGATCGACGATGTCCGACTGGAGAGCACGCGAACCATCGACATCGAGCGTTTCGTCTCCGCCAGCGAGATCGACCGGCTCTATTGGGACAATCCCTACTTTCTCGTTCCCGACGGTAAGCTGGCCGCCGAAGCCTATACGGTGATCCGCGAGGCGATGAGCGAGGAAGGACAGGTGGCCCTGGGGCGGGTCGTCATGCATCAGCGCGAGCGCCTGCTGGCGATCGAACCGCGTGACAACGGTATGGTCGCCTGGAGCCTTCGCGCGCATCGCGAGGTTCGCGACGCGGCGGACTATTTCGACGATATCCCCGACCAGAAGGCCGATCCGGGCATGATTCAGATCGCCCAGAAGATCATCGCCCAGAAGGAAGGGCCTTTCGATCCCGAGCAGTTCAACGACCGTTATGAGGACGCCCTGCGCGAGCTGATCGCGGAGAAACGCAAGGGCAAGGGCCGCAAAGTCTCAGCGCCGCCGCCCGAGGAAACCAATGTGGTCGACCTCATGGACGCCTTGCGCAAGAGCCTGGGCGATGCGCCGAAGGCGCGAAAGCCCACACGCGGTAAAGCGACCAAGCCGGCCAAGAAGGCGAGTTAGCGCTTGGTCTTTTCCAACTTGCGGATCGCCGCCGCCAGGGGCCTGGCGCTATCAGCAAAGGTGTCCCAGGCGTCGAGGGTCTTCAAAAGGCCAGGGGCGGTTCGCAGGTTGAAGCGCGAGGTCTCCAGGCCCTTGCGAACCTGCGTCCAGTTCAGCGGCCAGGACACCGGTGCGCCGGGACGGGCGCGTGGCGACAGCGGGGCCACGGCTGTGCTCATCCGATCGTTGCGCAGATAGTCCAGGAAGATGCGGCCGCCCCGATCCTTCTTGGCCAGGGTGATCAGATAACGGTCCGGACTTTCGGCCGCCATACGGGCGCAGACCTCACGAGCGAACGCCTTAGCCGTGTCCCAATCTAGACCTTCGGCCTTGATGGGTGAGACGACGTGCAGACCCTTTCCGCCCGTCGTCTTGCAGAACGGTGTCAGACCCAGCGCCTCGAGCCGGTCACGGATCTCCCGCGCGGCCTCCACCACGGCGTCGAACGGCACATCCGGCGCGGGATCGAGGTCGAAGACGAGCCGCCCGGGAACCTCGGGCGCGTTCGGCGCACAGTTCCAGGGGTGCAGCTCGGTCGCGCCCCACTGGGCGGCGGCGACCAAGCTCTCGACGGTATTGAAGACCAGATAGGGTTTGCGATCGCCGCTGACCGTCACGGCGTCGATCAACGCCGAGACTCCCTTGCCCGCGTGGCGCTGGAAGAAGGTCTCCCCCGCGATACCGTCTGGGGTTCGGATGACCGAGCAGGGCCGCCCTTTTATGTGTTCAAGCATCCATGGACCGACGGCGGCGAAGTAGTCGGCGAGCTCTCGCTTCGTTCCCGGAGTCCCGTCGCCGGCGTCGGGCCAGAGCGGCTTGTCGGGATTGGTGATCGTTACGCCCAGCACCACGGCCTTGCCGCGCGAGGCGGGGGACGGGGCGGGCGTGGCCAGCTCCGCGTCCGCCGCCGGCGCCGGGGCTTCGGCTTCGACGGCCTTGGCGGGCTTGTCCTCGCGGAGCCCTTTGAACGACGCTTGCCGCACCGATCCTTCTCCCGTGAACCCAGCGAACTCTATCTCGGCGACCAGTTCGGGTTCCACCCAGTGAGTGCTCGGTCCCCCGCGCGGCGCGCCCTTGCCGGCAAAGGGAGACGCTTCGCGCGCCAGACTCTTTAGCGCCGGTACGAGTTTGGCGAGCTTTTCGCGGCCAAAGCCTGTTCCGACACGACCGACATGAACGAGATCCCCGTTGCGATAAACGCCGACGATCAGCGAGCGGAAGGCCTCTCCCGTGGTGGTCCAGCCGCCGATCACCACCTCGTGGCCCGCTCGGCACTTGGCCTTGGTCCAGGCCGCGCTCTTGCCCGAGCGGTAGGGCGCGTCCAGCCGTTTGGAGACCACGCCTTCCAGCGACATCCGACACGCCGATTGCAGCACCGCCTCGCCGCCGCTGGTGAAGTGTTCGACGTAGCGGATGCGATCGCCGGTCTTCGGCACGAGGGTCTTCAGCCGTTGCTTGCGCTCTTGCAGCGGCAGGTCGGCAAGCGCTTCGCCGTCGGTGTGCAGAAGGTCGAATGCGAAGAAGATCAGGTCGTCGGTTTCCTGTTCCGACAACGCCGCTTGCAATCCGGCGAAAGAGGGAGAGCCTTCGGCGTCGAGCGCGACGACCTCACCATCGATCAGCGAGTCCGGCAGGTGGGCGGCGTCTTCGATCAGTTGAGGAAAGCGGTCGCTCCAGTCGAGGCCTGTGCGTGTCCGCAGCGTCGCGACGCCGCCTTGGACGCGCAGTTGCATCCGGTAGCCGTCGAACTTGATCTCGTGGGCCCAATCGCTGCCGGCGGGCGGGCGATCGACCAGCTTGCACAGTTGCGGTGGGACGAATTTCGGCATGGTGTTTGAGCGGTTCGCGGGCGCCTTCCGCTTGGGCGGCGTGGCCGCTGCGTCTTCCCGGTCGCGGGCTTTCGGCGAGGCCGTGGTGCTCCACACCGCGTCTGCAGGTTGGCGCGTCTCGGCCATGAAAGGCGTCGGCGCGCGGCCCTTGCCCGAGGCGATCTCCTCCATGGTGCGGCCCGAGGCGATCGAGAAAGCCGAGGTCTTCAGGAAGTCGGCGTCTTCGTCGCGCGCGAAGGCGTCGCGGTGCTTGATCAGCAGCCAGTTCGCCCGTTTGCCGCCGCTGCGGTCGCTCTTGATCCGGACCAGGACCCAGCCGCCCTTCATCCGCTCGCCGGAGAACACCAGCTTGATCTCGCCGCGCTTGAGCCCCTTTTCGAGATCGAAACCGGGTTCCGGCGCCCACCATCCGCGATCCCAGAGCATGACGGTTCCGCCGCCGTACTGTCCCTTGGGGATCACCCCCTCGAAGTCCCCGTAGGCGAGGGGATGGTCCTCGACCTGCACGGCCAGGCGTTTGTCATGAGGATCGCGCGAGGGGCCTCGCGTCACGGCCCAGGACAGGAAGACGCCCTCATGCTCCAGCCGTAGATCGTAATGAAGGCGCGTCGCATCGTGTTTCTGGATCACGAATCGCGCCCGGGCGGACGCCGCGACGCGGGCCTCGTCCGAAGGTTCGGACGTGACCGTAAAGTCGCGTTTGGCCCGGTAACTCACCAGCGTCCGCTTGGCCACTGCGGCTATTCTCCGTCGAACACTTCAGGCCTTCGGTCGTCGACATCGCGGCCGTCGCCCGCGTCCATGTCACGCTCCAGCGCGACGATCTCGTCATCGTCCAGGTCCTCGCCGATCAGGGCGTCATCGTCGTCGGCGTCGCCCTCGGCCTGGGTGACGTCGAGCACATCTGGCAGTTCCTCGAAGGTTCGCAGCTCGCCGTCTTTGCCGACGACGTCCTCGTCCAGGGTCTCGGCGCCGTCCTGCTCGTCCCATCCGCTATCGACATCGGTCATCGGCTTCACTCCTGCTTGCGTCTAGGGAATGGGCAGGGGGCCAAGGGCGTTCCGCGCGAAGACGATTGTCGGCGTCGGCCTTGCTGGTCAGGTTGCGGACCGCGTAGGTAGGGGCGAATGACTGACAAAACGCATATTCTCGTGACCGGCGGCGCCGGGCAGGTGGGCTTGGAACTTCTGCGCGCCGCTTGGCCGGACGGAGTCGTGCTACACGCGCCGTCCCGAGCCGAGCTGGACCTGACGAGCGCCACTTCGATCCGCGCCGCCTTCGAGACCACGCCGTTCGCCGCCGTCATCAATTCGGCCGCCTGGACGGCCGTGGACAAGGCCGAGAGCGAGGCCGCCGCCGCCTTCGCCGCCAACGCCCTGGGCCCCGCGCTGTTAGCCGATGCGACACGGGCGCGGGGCGTTCCGTTGATCCAGGTCTCCACCGACTACGTGTTCGACGGCGAGAAGGCTGAGCCCTATGGCGAAGACGATCCGGTGGGCCCGATTGGGATCTACGGAGCCTCGAAGCTGGCCGGCGAGACGGCGGCGCGCCTGGGCAATCCCCGCTCGGTCGTGCTGCGCACGGCCTGGGTTCTCAGCGCCCATCGCTCCAACTTCCTGAAGACCATGCTCAGGCTGGCCGCCGACCGGCCGATCTTGCGTGTGGTCGACGACCAACAGGGCTGCCCGACCTCGGCGCGGGACATCGCCGAGGCGCTGAAGACTATCGCGCTGCGGATGATCGCCGATCCGCAGGCGCCGACCGGCGTCTACCATTTCGTCAACGGCGGCGAGGCGAGCTGGGCCGATCTGGCGCGTGAAATCTTTCGTCTCAGCGCCGCTAGCGAAGGCGTTCATGCCGAGGTCGAGGGCATTCCAAGCAGCGAATATCCAACGCCCGCGCGTCGTCCGCGAAACTCACGCCTGTTGACCAACAGGATCGGCGCGGACTACGCCATCCACCCCCGGCCCTGGAAAGAGGCCGTGGCGGACATCATCGCGGAACTGACCGCTCAGGGAGCCCCTGCATGAAGGGCATCATTCTCGCCGGCGGCTCCGGCACCCGGCTGCACCCGATGACCCTGGTCACGTCCAAGCAGCTGATGCCGATCTACGACAAGCCGATGATCTATTATCCGCTGTCGACGCTGATGCTGGCGGGGATCCGTGAGATCCTGATCATCTCGACGCCGCGCGATACGCCCAACTTTGAGGCGCTGCTCGGGGATGGCTCGCAATGGGGGCTGGAGATCCAGTACGCCGTCCAGCCAAGCCCCGACGGGCTGGCCCAGGCCTATGTGATCGGCGCGGACTTCGTGGGCCGTGATCCCTCGGCGCTGATCCTCGGCGACAACATCTATTTCGGCCACGGCATCACCAACCTGTTCACGCGGGCGATGGCGCGGCCGCATGGCGCGACAGTCTTCGCCTATCACGTCAACGATCCCGAGCGGTACGGCGTCGTCGAGTTCGACAAGCAGATGACGGCGCTCTCGATCGAGGAGAAGCCGGCGGTCCCGAAGTCGAACTGGGCGGTGACGGGCCTCTATTTCTACGACGGTGACGTGGTCGACATCGCGCGGGACCTGAAGCCCTCGGCGCGGGGCGAGCTTGAGATCACCGACGTCAACCGCGCCTACCTGGAGCGCGGCGACCTGTCTGTCGAGCTGATGGGACGCGGCTATGCCTGGCTCGACACCGGCACGCCCGACAGTCTGCTGGAGGCCGCCGAGTTCGTGCGGGTGCTGGAAAAGCGCCAGGGCTTCAAGATCGCCTGCCCCGAAGAGGTCGCCTACCAGAAGGGCTTCATCGACGCGGCGCAGGTCGAGCGCTTGGCCGACGCCTTGGGAAAGAGCGCCTATGGCGCCTATCTCCGGACAGTCATCGGCGGCGGTCCGCGCTAGACGGCTAACCGGCGCCCGCATCGGGCGCCGGTCGTTTCGATCCTACATCGGTCCCACGCCGCCAGGCGTGGTCTGGAAATCGAAGGCCGGCTCGCGCGCGCGACGCGGGTTCGGAACGCCTTGGCCGCCAAAGCCATAGGTGAAGCCGATGAACACGGCCCGAAGGTCCAAATCCATGTCCCTGCGGTTCTTCAAGGCGGGCGTGTCGATCACCGTCTTGTCGCCGAAGGTCTTCAAGGCGTCTTGCACCGTCACCACCCCTGACAGACGGTCGTTGAACTTGTGCCGGTAGCCCAGCAGCAGCATGCCGGTCGGCTCCTTGTAGCCTTGCGGTGTGAGGCGCTTGCCGGTGGCGAAGCCGCTGATCTGCAGGAAGTCTTTTGGCGTGGCCTGGATATTCAGGGCCGCGTAGCCTGAGACCGTCCAGGTCGAGCGCTTCTCGGGGAAGCCGAGGTCCGTCGCACCGATTTCCGTCCAGGCCGTATTGCCGCTGATCGTGTAGGACAGCTTGGGTGAAAGGCGGGCGTTGGCGACCAGTTCAAGACCCCCGCTGCGGCTCTTGGCGAGGTTCGCCTTGGTGGTCAGCAGCACCCCATCCCCGATGTCGCGGACCACGTCGGTGACGCCGTCGCGCGCCTCGCGCCAATAGAGCGTGCCCAGGTAGTAGTTGAAGCCCTTGCGCACCTGATAGGCCACCTCGAAGGCGTCGGTCACCTGCGGCTTCAGGCGCGGGTCGCCCTGCCGGTAGCTGTAGGGGTCCTGATAGATTCGGTAGGGGTTCAGGTCCTGGGCGGTCGGGCGCTGGATGCGGCGGCTGTAGCTGGCGTTGACCTGGCGCAGGTCGTCTACCCGGTACTGCACGTGCAGCGACGGGTAGGCGCGCAGGTAGTCATAGCCATCCTTGAGCCGCGAGGTGATCTGGTTGGTGTCGACCGTGACCTCCTCGATCCGCAGGCCAGGCATCACCGTCCAGTCGCCCATCGGGCGGCTATAGGTGGCGTAGACCGCATGAACCGCCTGGTCGTACTGAAAGCGGTTGCTCAGGGAGGGATCGACGCTCAGCGCGCCGCCCTTGGGCCCGCGAGCGCCGTAGTTGTCGTAGTCGTTGTCGTCGATCTGGAGCTCGTAGCCGGCGACCAGCTTGGCGCCGTCGGGCAGGGGGCGCTTGTACTCGGCCTTGAGGCGGGTCTGCACCAGCTCGTCGCCGATCCGAACGCTTTCGACGGTGTTGGAAATCGAGGGCAGCTGGTTGAAAGCCTCGGCGAAGCTGGTCTGGCGATTGCGCGTGCGCTCGACGCCGGCGTGCAGCGTGAACTCGTGGTCATCGCCGGCCAGCTTGCGGCGCAGGTCGCCCGTCACACCCGCAACCGATCGCCTCATGCCGCCGTCGCTCAGGCGCTGATAGCGGACGCTGGGTGCGCCGCCGGGCGTCTTGCCCTCGTAGGCCGAGCCGGCTTCTGAGTCGTAGCGCATATCGTTGTAACGGGCCTCGGCGCTCAGCCGCGTGCGCTTGTCGAGGTCGTAGTCGACTCCGGCGCGGGCGTTGTGCGACTGCCCGCGGCTGGTGAAATTCACCTTCTGCCGGCTGGTCGCGTATCGGCCGCTGACCGGGTCCAGGCGCTCGCGTTCGTCGATGATTTCCCCCTTGGCCTTGTCGCGCCGCCAGCCGGCGTCGGCCGAAACCGTCAGGGTCTTGGTGTTACGGGCGAGGCTTAAGCTGGCGTTCTTGCGGCCTTCGGTTCCGAAATTACCGCGCACCGAGCCGGTCATACCGACCCCGCGCTGCTGCTTGGTGATCAGGTTGATGATCCCTGCCGTTCCCTCGGGGCTGAAGGCGGCCGAGGGGTTGGTCATCACCTCGACCCGTTCGAACTGGCTGGCCGGGATCTGTTGCAGGACCTGGCCGCGGTTTTCGCCCTTGAACATGCCGGACGGCTTGCCGTCGATCATGATCGTGACATTGGGATCGCCCCGCAGGCTGACATTGCCCTGAACATCGACCTGGACGGACGGGACATTCCGCAGGACGTCAGCGACCGAGCCCGTGGTCGCCTGCAGGTCCTTGCCCAGGCTGTAGCTGCGGCGGTCGATCGAAGTCTTGATGTCCTGCGCAGCGGGGGCGGTGATCGTCACGCCCTGAACCTGGTTGGGCTGATCCTTCTTCGAAGCGGGGGGGGACTGGGCGAAGGCGGCGGTGCCGAGCGCGGCCAAGCCCGTGGCGGCCAGCAGGGCGACGCGTCGAGTCGGGGTGGTCATGGAAGTCTCCTCTGTTGGCGAGGAAACTGCCTGCGACCGGCAAAGCCTGGCAGTGCCGGGCGTCAGGCGCCTGGGGTGACGTTTGTCACCTCCGACGAGATCGCAAGGATTTAAACCATTTTCGATCCGATAGGCGTCTCAGGCCTATCGAGAAACGTCCTACGGCTCCGCCGTCAGCGGCTCGAGCGATTGCGGGACGCCCGCCTCGGCGCCGGAGAAAATCAGCGTGCGGGTGACTCCGGCGCGGCGGATGTTCACCTGGTTCACCTCGTCGGCGTACACATCGGCGAACATCGCCGAGATGACGGCGACCTCAGCGCGGGTCTGGTTTGCAGCAACCCGACCCGAATATTCGAAGCGCACCTCGTCCGCGCCCAAGGTCATGTCCTTCAGCGTCAAGGCGACCGTCTGGTTGGACACCGCCAGCAGGAAGCGCTTGTCCATGTAGAGTTTCAGCGCCTCGACCGCCTCGGGATCGTCGAGGCTGGCCTGGGCGTCGGGCGCGATCAGGGCGAGGGCAGGCTCAGCGTCATGGGTGGGAACCCGATGGCTGACCCTGACCTCGCCCGATTTTACATCGATCTCCACGACGCTCAGCGCGCCGTGGCCGCGGTGGGCGGCCGCCGGGAGCGGGGCGAGCGCGAGGCTCGCCGCCGCGAACAGGGCGACCGCGCGCTTGATCACTTGGGACCGTCTTCCTTCTTCGGCTCTTCGGCCGGGAACGTGCCCAAGCCGCCCGGCTCAACCTTCAGGTTGGCGTCCTTCATGCGGTTGGAGCTCTCGGGGAATTTCGGCAGCCGCAGCGTCATCGGCGTGATCGCGCCCTCATAGACGTTGTTGCCGCGATCCGCGTCGGCGGTTTCCCACTTCGGGTCCAGTTCAGCCCCTTTCAGCTCCTTGCCGGTGACGTACTGCCACGTCACCTGCTTGGAGCTCTTGCGCCAGATTTCGGCCGGGATACGGACCGTCTCGCTGGTGCCGTCGGTGAAGTCCATCTTCAGGATCACCGGCATCACCAGGCCGCCGATGTTGCGGAAGGTGAAGCGGTAGAAGTTGTCCTTGAAGTCCTGAGCCGCCAGTTCCTCGGGCGTCATGTCGGCGCGGGCGGTCTTGGCGCGCTTGCGGGCGCTGTCAAAGACGGTGAACTGGTCGGTCTGATCGTAGAAGTCGCGCACCTTCGGATCGCGCTCCACGACCGTCTGGCCTTTGTTGTTGGCCGCCGTGAGCGATTCAGGCTCCTTGGCGTCCGCAGCCTTACGCACGCCGGACTCCACGTCGGGATCGCCGCTGTCGAGGCGTGCCTTCACCACCTTGTCCAGCGAGATGTCGACGTGGTCGGTCGAGTAGAACCAGCCGCGCCAGAACCAGTCGAGGTCGATGCCCGACGACTCCTCCATCGTACGGAAGAAGTCGTAAGGGGTCGGGTGCTTGAAGCGCCAGCGGTTAGAATATTCCTTGAACGCGCGGTCGAAGAGCTCGCGGCCCATGATCGTCTCGCGCAGGATCACCAGGGCGGTGGCCGGCTTGGAGTAGCCGTTGGGGCCAAACTGGATCACCGAGTCCGACTGGGTCATCAGCGGCACCTGGTCCTGGCTGACCATGTACTCGACGATGTCCTTGGGCTCACCGCGACGCGCCGGGAACTTCTTGTCCCACTGCACCTCGGCCTGGAACTCGAGGAAGCTGTTGAGGCCTTCGTCCATCCAGGTCCACTGGCGTTCGTCCGAATTGACGATCATCGGGAAGTAGTTGTGACCCACCTCGTGGATCACCACCCCGATCAGGCCGTACTTCGCGCGTTCGGTATAGGTCAGGGCGCCGGTCTTCTTGTCCTTCACCGGCCGCGGGCCGTTGAAGCTGATCATCGGATATTCCATGCCGCCGACCGGGCCGTTGACCGACTGGGCCACCGGGTAGGGATAGGCGAAGGTGAAGTCCGAATAGACCTTCAGGGTGTGGGCGATCGACTTGGTCGAATAGGCGTCCCACAGCGGGCGCGCTTCCTTGGGGAAGAACGACATGGCCATCACGACGGGGTGTTCGGCCTTGGGGTCTTCCTGCTTAACGCCCAGAGCGTCCCAGACGAACTTGCGCGAGCTGGCCCAGCCGAAGTCACGGACATTGCTGGCCTGGAAGATCCAGGTCTTCTCGGTCTTGGCCTTGCCCTTCTCGGCCGCGGCGGCCTCTTCGGGCGTCACGACATAGACCGGTTCGCTGGCGGTGCGGGCCTTGGCGAGGCGGTCGCGCTGGGCTTGGCTGAGCACCGCGCCCGGGTTCTGCAGCACGCCCGTCGACGACACGACGTGGTCCGACGGAACCGTCAGGGCGACGCGATAGTCGCCGAACTCCAGCGTGAACTCGCCGGCGCCCAGGAAGGCCTTGTTGTGCCAGCCTTCGTAGTCCGAATAGACTGCCAGGCGCGGGAACCACTGGGCGGCTTCGTAGATACAGTTGCCGTCTTCGCCCTTGCCGGTGAAGCACTCATAGCCGCTGCGGCCGCCGATGACCTTGTTCTCGACCAGCGGCAGCGACCACTCGATGATGAACTTGGTTTCGCCGCCGTTGGCCCGCACGGCGGCCGGCAGGTCGACGCGCAGCAGGGTGTCGACCACGGTGAATTTCAGCGGACGGCCCGAGGCGTCCTTCACCGACTTAATCGTGAAGCCGCCTTCCCACTCCTTGAAGCGCTGGATACGGCGAACCTGGCCAAGGCTGATCGCGTCGCCCGAAACGGTTTCGGTCAGCTTGCTGATCGAGTCGCGCTTGGCGTCCTGGTCGAGCAGCAGCCACAGATAGGGCAGGCTGTCGGGCGAGTTGTTGCGATAGGTGACCGTCTCGCGACCCGTCAGGGTCTTGGTGTCCTCGTCGAGGCGCACGGCGACGTCATAGTCGACCTTCTGCTGCCAGTAGCGATAGCCCGGCGCGCCCGACGCATTGCGATAGTCGGTCGGGGTCGGCCAGTCCTCGCCTTCGAACTGACGGAACTTGTCATCGAACGGCGCCTTGGTCTGCTTGATGGCGTCGGCGTGCGCGACAGTGACGGAGAGCGCGGCGGCGATGACGCCGGCCACGGCGTAGCGAATGGAACGCTTGGACAAGTTCGATAGCCCCTCAACTCAGAATACTGAGAAAACCCCGCACGGATTTTGACGGGGCTGGAGGCGAAAATCATCCCATTTTCGCGGAGCGGATCAAAAATTGATCTTGATGCCCGCGCGGATGGCGCGAGGTTCCACCGGGTGGAAGTGAATATCCTCAACCCCGCCCGCCGGCTCTCCCGGGAGGCGCGAGGCGTAGAAATAGGCGATGTCGTCGCGCCGGCTGTTGGTGAGGTTGAGAACCTCCACCATCAGGCTGCCGGGGCCGATCTCCTGGACGAACAGGGCGTTCACGAGTCCAGTCGGGCGCGAACGCACCGAATTGTCCTCGATCAGCGGCGCGGCGCCCAGGCGACGATAGGTCAGGCTCAACGTCGAGGTCGGACCGAGCTTCCAGCTGGCTCCGCCTGTCAGCACCGAGGCGACGGCGTTCGGGATACGCTCGCCATTGGTGAACCTGGCGTGCGTTCCGGCGTAGGACGCGGTCAGGTTCAACCGTGGTGTGGGCCGCCAGTCGGCCAGGAGTTCGATCCCCCGCCGGCGGGTCGCGCCCGAGGCCTCGGTGAAGCCGGCGTCGCCGACATAGACGAGTTCGGAGTCGACATGCAGCGCCCAAGCGGCGGCGGTGAGGGTCAGATCCTCCCGGCGCCAGCGCAGGCCCAATTCGGCGCCATCGGTCGGCGATAGCAACGGCGCGCGATCGGCCGGATCGCCGGTGATCGGATCGACCGTGATCACCGCGCCCCGCGCATCGTTCGAGTGGAAGCCGCGCCCGGCGTCCGCATAGAGCTCGAAGGTCTTGGAGATCCGCCAGGCGAGCGTGACCTTGGGCGAGAGCAGCACATCGCTGATCGTCCCGGCGTTCCTGCGATCGCCCGCCTCGACGTCGGCGCCCATCGCGTCGGCGCGTAGACCCGCCGTGGCGTCGACCGGGCCCAGGCGTTTGGAAACTTCACCCCAGACGCCAGTCGACCATTGGGTCAGCGCATCCTGGCGAACCGTCGCGCGCCGTTGCCGGGCGGTGGTGCGGTAGAGGCCGACTTTTCCAATGTCGTCGATCCGGGCGGACGCCCCGGTGCGGGCGCTCCAGCCGTCGGCCAGTACCCAGCGTTTGGTGAGCGAACCGCCATAAATCCAGCGCTGGTCGACCTGTTCGAACTGGTCGCCGTTGACCGGATCCTCGAGGAAGTAGGTGAAGTTCGAATAGATATCGAGCGTGTAGCGCTGGACATAGACCACGGTGTCCAGCCCCCGCAGCAGATCGCGCCGGCGGGCCGAAAGCATGTAACGCGAGGTCATCCCGCCGTCCGTCAGATCGACCGCGCCAAGGCGATCCAACTGTCCGGAGTCCACGGCTCGACGCGGGATCTGGTCGGTGGCGTTCCAGCGCGCATCGTAGGCGAGGGCGGTCACCGACCAGCCGCCTACCAGCGCGCGGCCGAGCAGGTTGATCTTCCGAAGATCCTCGGGCTGCGTCCACGCGCCGTCGTTGGTGGTGAGGTCGGCGGCGACGAGAACGTTGCTGGTCAGGGCCTTCGAGCCGACAGCGCGAAAATAGCCATTCTCGCCGGCCCAAGCTTGTAGGCCGTCGCCATGCAGGTGATCGGCCGTCTCGAACGCCACCGCGCCTGCTGTCGCGAAGTCACCGTTCTCGGCGGCGTAAGGCCCTTTTTTGAAGCTGATGTCGTGGACGAACTCCGGCGTCAGGACATTGAGATCCAGATAGCCTTGCCCATGGCCGTGCGATGGCAGGTTCAGCGGCACGCCGTCCAGCGACGCGGCGAGGTCCGTCCCGTGATCGAGGTTGAAGCCGCGCAGGAAGTACTGGTTGGCCTTGCCCGCGCCCGAATGTTGGGTGGCGGCCAACCCCGGCACCGCCTCGATCAGTTCGCCGGGGCGGAGCAGGGGGCGCGAGGCGAAGTCGGCATAGGCGATACGGCCTTCGCTGGCCGACGTGGCGCGGCCCAGGTCGTTGGCGCGCCGTCCCCAGACCGAAATCGCCTCCACCTCCTGCGCCAGGGCTGGCGTGGAGACGGTGGCCAGGAGCAGCGAGAGGGAGGCAAGGCGGACGTGCATCGGGCCCTGTTAGGTGAGGCTCCGGGGGCGGGCAAGGCGCGCATGAAAAAATGGATCCACCGCAGGTTGCTCCGTCACACCAAGTTTTAACGGCGCCATGGCATCAAGGCGTAGCTGAAGGGCATGGGGGCCGTCGTTTGAAACCAGTGGCGCTACAATCAGCGACCGAGCAAGGCGCTGCGGCCGTGGCCGTGGACGCTCCGGCGCAGAGCCTGGGGCGCGGGATGCTCGCGCTCGCGCTCGTCGGCTATGTGGTTTGCGCTCTGGCCGGCTGGTGGTTGGCCCTCAGGCTGATCCCGGCCGAGCTGAGTGTGACCGTGCTCGGGCGCACCCTGCACACGGCGTCGGCGCACGCCCATCTCAACAACATCTTCCTGGTGTTCTTGCTCCTGCCCACGGTTCTGGGCATCGAGGCCGCCGTCGTCGGCTGGTCCAAGAGCTCGCTGCGACAGCTGCTCTTCTCGCGCACGCCATCGCTGAACACCGATCTGACTGTGTTCGTGTTGGGCCAGGGCCACGTCCTGGACATCGTCGGCCGGGTTCTGATGCTTGGCGCCTCGATGATCTCGGGCGCATGGGTTCACGAGGCCATTCGGGTCCGAACCGGGCTGGATCTGGGGCCGCCCGCCCTGCCGTTCGTGCTGCAGTTGCCCTTCTACTTCGCGATCTACAGCTTCTTCGACTACTGGACCCACCGGATCGACCACACGAAGAACTTCTGGCCGCTACATCGCTATCACCATTCGGCCGAGGACTTCGCCGTGGTGACCTCCGTGCGGCAACATCCGGCGGCCTTCACGGCGGTGTTCGTCGTCAATCTGCCGCTGGCCGTGCTGGGCGCGCCGCCGGACGTGATGATCTATGTGAACGTGCTGGTGATCGCGATCGGCTTTCTGGTTCACTCCAAGATCGACGCCGACTGGGGCTGGGTCGGGCGCTGGCTCATCCAATCCCCCAACCACCACCGAGCCCACCACAAGCTCGACATGACCCATCCGACGGGCCACTTCGCCGTCGCGCCGATCTGGGACCGTCTTTTCGGCACCTGGTACGAGGACAAGCCCGATCCGAACCTGGCGATCGGCGTCGATACGCCCTACCGCCACGGAGTCTTCGTGCCGCGCGACATGGCGCGGGACTATGCGCACTTCTGGCTAGGCTGGCTGGGCCGTCCCAACGACGGCCCCAACTCCGACTTTGGGATCTTCCGCCGGCGCTAGGGCCCTTTCCGATCCGATAGGCGTTCGAGAAGGCTCTAGGCGGCTTTCAACAGGCCGTCGAAATACTCGATGGTCTTCATCAAGCCGACGTTCAACGGCGCGGTAGGCGTCCAGTCGAGAACCTGCTTGGCCAGGGTGATGTCCGGCTGACGCTGGCGCGGATCGTCTGAGGGCAGGGGGCGATGAACGATCGCCGAGCGGCTGCCGGTCAGTTCCAGAACCAGTTCGGCGAGCTGCTTCATCGTAAACTCGACGGGATTGCCCAGGTTGATCGGACCGGTCACCTCGTCACCGGTGTCCATCAGGCGGATCAAGCCCTCGACCAGGTCGTCGACATAACAGAACGACCGAGTCTGATTGCCGTCACCATACAGGGTGATGTCCTCGCCCTTCAGCGCCTGAACAATGAAGTTCGAGACCACGCGCCCGTCGTTCGGATGCATCCGGGGGCCATAGGTGTTGAAGATCCGCGCCACCTTGATGCGCAGCTTGTGCTGGCGCCAGTAGTCGAAGAACAGGGTCTCGGCGCAGCGCTTGCCCTCGTCGTAGCACGAGCGCAGGCCGATCGGATTGACGTTGCCCCAGTAGCTTTCGACCTGCGGGTGGATGGTCGGATCGCCATAAACTTCCGAAGTCGAGGCCTGGAGGATCTTAGCCTTCACCCGCTTGGCCAACCCCAGCATGTTGATGGCGCCGTGGACGCTGGTCTTGGTCGTCTGAACCGGGTCGAACTGGTAGTGAACCGGGCTGGCGGGGCAGGCCAGATTGTAGATCTGGTCGACCTCGACATAGAGCGGCATGGTCACGTCGTGGCGTAGCAGCTCAAAGCGCGGGTTCGACAGGTTCTGCGCCACGTTCAGGCGCGAGCCGGTATAATAGTTATCGACGCAGAGGACCTCGGCGCCTGTTTCCAGCAGGCGATCGCAAAGATGCGAGCCCACGAAGCCCGCGCCGCCGGTGACCAGGATTCTCCGCGTGTGCATCGGCCAACCCGCCTCCCAGGGACTCAGCTCTCGCGACCTTTATAGCCGGGCCTAGTCCAGGACTGCCACCGCGCCATGTGACGCGGTGGGCGCGGGTGACGTTTGTCATATCCAGCGCGTGACGCCCGGCACTGATGGCGGACCTCGCGTTCGGCGATCTTGGTTCCACAGAGACGGAGCCGACCATGTCACCCCAATCCCCCCAGCCGCCGATCGCGATCCTCAGCAAGGTTCTCAAACGTCGGGGCGCGACCCTGGCGTTGAACGGTCTGGATCTGGCCATCCGACCCGGCCAATGCGTGGCCCTGCTGGGGCCAAACGGCGCGGGCAAGAGCACCAGCGTCGCCCTGTTGACCGGACGGCTGCGTCCGGATGCCGGCGAGGCGTTCCTGTTCGGCGGAGACCCTCGGACCCTGGCGGGTCGTGGTCGCATGGGCGTGATGCTGCAGACCGCCGGACTGCCCAATACGCTGAGCGTCCGCGAACAGATCGACCTCTTCCGCGGTTACTATCGCAAGCCGCGCCCCCTGGAAGAGATCGTCGAGCTGGCGGGTCTGGAGGGGCTGGAGCGTCGTCGCTGCGGGGCGCTGTCCGGCGGGCAGCAACGCCGGGTGCAGTTCGCCCTGGCCATCTCCGGACGTCCCGACTTCCTGGTGCTGGACGAGCCGACGACGGGCATGGACATCGACGCGCGCCGCGCGCTCTGGAGCGCCGTGCGGTCTGAAATCGGGCGGGGCGCGGCGGTGCTGCTCACCACCCACCATCTCGACGAGGCTGAGGCCCTGGCGGATCGCATCGTGGTCATCGACCACGGCCAGGTGATCGCCGACGGCACGCCCGAAGCCATCAAGGCCCGCGTTTCGGGCGTGGCGATCCGCTGTCGGACGCGTCTTTCGGACGCGGAGCTTGCGTCTCTTGCACGGGTCACCGGCCTCAGCCGAGACGGCGGCAAGGTCACGCTGCTGACCACCTCTGCCCCTGCCACCCTGCGCGAACTGCTCGCCCGTGATGAGACCGTCGACGACCTGACCGTTTCGGGCGCGTCGCTAGAAGACGCTGTCACCCGCCTTGTCCAAGCCGGCCAAGCGGCCGCCCATCAACGCCAACCCGAGGTCGCCTGAGATGCACACCCTAGCCGTCTACGTCCGTGAAGCCCGCGCCCAGGTCCTGGCCACTTGGCGCACGCCGCAATTCATGATCCCCAGCGTCATACTGCCCCTGCTTTTCTACGGCGTGATGGGGCTGGGTCTCAGCAAGGGGCGTGAGCCCGTCGCCCACATGATGCTGGCCAACTACGTGATCTTCGCCGCCATCGCGCCGGCGATGTTCGGCTTCGGGGCCGCCGTCGCGGCGGAGCGCGAGGCCAAGCTGGTTGAGCTCAAGCAGATCGCACCCTTGCCGGCTGGGGGCTACCTAGCCGGTCGCCTGGCCGCCGCGCTGGCGCTGGTCGCCGTGGCGATCGGGTTGCTGGGCGGTCTGGCCTATTTCGGGGGCGTGAAGATGGACGCCTGGCGCTGGGTCGCGACGCTGGGACTTGGCCTCTGCTCGGCTGTTCCCTTCGCGCTGATCGGCCTGAACCTTGGCCTGCGCATGGGCTCTCAGGGCGCCACGGCGCTGACCAATCTTCTGTTTCTGTGCTTCAGTCTGTTCGGCGGCCTGTGGATCCCGCTTCAGGCGATGCCCGCCTGGTTCGGCAAGATCGCCCAATTCACGCCGTCGTACCATTTCGGCCAGCTGTCGCAGATGCTTTCGGGCATGCAGCCGGTGACCGATGTCGAGCGCCATGTCTCGATACTTGTCGCCATGAGCTTGGCGGCCCTGATCGGGGCCTGGGCGGCGTGGCGGCGACAGGCGGCTTGACCATGACGAAGGGCGCGCGCGAGATCGCCGACATGAACAAGGACAACAAGTCCAGAAACACGTCCGGGACCGGCGCGCCCGATCCCCATGCCCCGGTCGCCGGCGAGTCTTTCGTCCGGCGACACTGGAGCCTCGTGTTCCTGGTCTATCTGCCGTTCTACTTCATCTCTTGGCTTTATCGCCGGCCAGAGACGCTTGAAGTGGTTGCGTCGCTAGCCGGGCTGGTTGTCTTTCTGGGACTGTTCGCGAGCATCCATATTCGCAAGGGGCCACCTCGGCTGTGGCAGGTTCTGGCCATCTTCGCCGTCGGCATGGCCTTGTCACCATTCAAGTCGACCTGGAGCGTCTACACGATCTACGCCATGGCTTACGGCGCCCGTCTGGCGCCTCGGCGAATGGCCCTGCGCATGCTGATTGGCATGGAGGTCGTGGTTCTCTTGATTGGCGTGTTGTTCCTTCGGGACGCGTGGCCGATCTGGACCTCGGGGCTGTTGTTCGGCGCCATCACCGGGTTCGCCACCCTGATGCAGGCCGATATCGAGCGGAAGAACGAGGCCCTGGCCATCGCGCATGAGGAGGTCCGCGCCTTGGCCAGCACCGCCGAGCGTGAGCGGATTTCGCGAGATCTCCACGACCTTCTCGGTCACACTCTGACCCTGGTGGCGGTGAAGGCCGAGTTGGCGGCTCGGCTGGTCAGCCGCGACCCCGCGGCGGCTGAACGTGAGATGCAGGCGGTGGCCGCCACCGCCCGTGAAGCGCTCTCGGAAGTCCGCACCGCTGTTGTCGGGATGAAGGGGGCCTCCATCGCCTTCGAGCTGGACAAGGCCCGGCAAGCCCTGGCCGCGGCCGGCGTCGAGGCGACCGTTTCGGCGCTGACGGCCGATGGTCATCCTGGGCAAGAGGCGGTTCTGGCGATGGCCTTGCGCGAGGGAGTGACCAACGTGATCCGCCACGCGGGCGCTTCGCGCTGTGAGATCAGCCTGTCGCCCAGCGCTTCGGCACTTGTGCTCACCATTGTCGATAACGGTCCGGGCGCACGACTCGTCGAGGGCTCGGGTCTGAAGGGCATGCGCTCACGCCTGACCGCCATCGGCGGGACCCTTGAGGTCAAATCCGACAAGGCCGGCACGCGCCTTGTCGCCACGGCGCCGCTGCGCGCCCAAGGGGAGGGCGTGTCTTGATCCGCGTCGTCATCGCCGAAGACCAGAAGATGGTCCTGGGAGCCCTCAGCGCCCTGCTCGAAATGGAAGGCGACATCCAGGTTGTCGGCCGCGCGCCCGACGGCGCCGTGGCGCTGGACCTTGTCCGCGCTGAGAAGCCGGACGTTCTGATCTCCGACATCGAAATGCCCCACCTGACAGGGATCGACGTCGCCGCGCGCCTCAAGGCCGACGGCGCCAGCACGCGCGTACTGATCGTTACCACCTTCGGCCGGCCCGGTTATCTGCGTCGGGCGATGGAGGCGGGCGTGAAGGGCTATCTCCTCAAGGACGGCCCTAGCAGCGTGCTGGCGGCGGCGGTCCGGACCATCGCCGCCGGCGGACGGGCCATCGCGCCGGAATTGTCCGAAGCGGTGTGGGACGCCGAGCCAGATCCCCTGACCGACCGCGAACGCGAGATCCTGCGGCTGGCCGAGGAGGGCCGCTCCAACAAGGACATCGCCGACGTGCTCGATCTCTCACCCGGCACGGTGCGCAACTATCTGTCGGAGGCGGCGCAGAAGCTTGGCGCGGCGAACCGTGTGGAGGCGGGGCGTATCGCGCGATCGAATGGTTGGCTGTAGCGTGGCGGAATGATCGTTTCTTCGACCACGGACTTTCGCGAAGCCGCGCGCCGCCGGCTGCCGCGCTTTCTGTTCGACTATATCGACGGCGGCGCCTACGCCGAGCGGACGATGGCGCGCAATATCTCCGACCTTGCCGACATCGCGCTTCGTCAACGGGTCTTGAAAGACGTCTCGGCAGTCGATCCGTCCACCACTCTGTTCGGCGTCCATCAGGCCTTGCCGGTCGCCCTGGCGCCGATCGGGCTGACGGGCATGTACGCCCGCCGGGGAGAGTGTCAGGCGGCGCGGGCGGCGGCGGCCAAGGGCGTGCCGTTTTGCCTGTCCACCGTTTCGGTCTGCGATGTCGACGAGGTGCGCGCAGCCTCGCCTGCGCCGTTCTGGTTCCAGCTCTATGTGCTGCGAGACCGGGCCTTCATGCGCGATCTTCTGGCCCGCGCCAGCGCCGCAGGCGCGACCACGCTGGTCTTCACCGTCGACATGCCCGTGCCTGGCGCCCGCTATCGCGACGCGCATTCGGGCATGTCGGGGCCTTACGCCCCCGCGCGGCGCCTTCTTCAGGCGGCTTTGAAGCCAGGGTGGGCCTGGGAGGTTGGCGTGATGGGCCATCCTCACCGGCTCGGCAACGTCGCTCCCGCTCTGGGGCGAGCGTCGGGCCTGCAAGACTTCATGGGCTGGCTGGGAGCCAACTTCGACCCATCGATCCAATGGTCGGACCTGGCGTGGATCCGTGATGCGTGGAAGGGCCCTCTGGTCATCAAGGGCGTGCTCGACCCCGAAGACGCAAAGGCCGCCGCCGATATCGGCGCCGACGGCGTGGTTGTCTCCAACCATGGCGGCCGCCAGCTTGATGGCGTCCTCTCCAGCGCCCGCGCCTTGCCGGCCATCGCGGACGCGGTTGGCGATCGTCTGACCGTTCTGGCCGATGGTGGCGTTCGATCGGGCCTTGATGTGGTTCGGATGCTGGCCCTCGGCGCGAAGGGCGTTCTGATCGGTCGGCCTTACGCCTACGCCCTGGCCGCTCGCGGCGAGGCGGGCGTGACCCAACTTCTTGAGCTGATCGACAAGGAAATCCGGGTGGCCATGGCCCTTACGGGCGTGTGCGAGGTCTCCCAGATCAACAGCAGGGTCCTTGCCGAGCCTCTTCAACGCTGAAGGAAGGGCCGGGCAAGGGGCCTTCACGGCGGCGGAGCGACCGTAGCCGATTGGTCGCGTCGTCGAAAAAATCGGCTGAGGGGGCTTGCGCGCCGGCGCCGTGATCGGTTCTTGGCGGTCCGCGAAGACTTGCCGAGAGGCGGGTTCGTGCTCAGTTATGCGGTCGCGACCGCCGGGGCCGCGGTCCAACGATTCCAGACGGGGCGAGTGAGACCCCGATTCCAGCGAGATTCCAGAACATCATGCAGCCGGTAAAGACCCTCATTCTCAGCGCTGGTCAGGGCAAGCGACTGTCGCCTCTGACCGACGACCGGCCCAAGTGCCTGGTCGAGCTGGCCGGTCGCTCCGTGCTGGAATGGCAGTTGCGCCATCTGCATCAGGCTGGCGTCACCGAAGCGGTGGTGGTGACCGGCTTCCGCAGCGATCTGGTCGAGGCCGAGGTCGCGCGGCTGACTCTTCCGGGCCTGAACGTGCGCACGCTCTACAACCCGTTCTACAGCGTCACCGACAACCTCGCGACCTGCTGGCTGGCCCGGGAAGAGATGCGCGGCGGGCCGTTCATGATCCTCAACGGCGACACCTTGTTCGAGCCGGCGATCGCCGAGCGCCTGATCAGCGCGCCGGACGCCCCAATCACGGTCACCGTCGACCGCAAAGCGGGCGGCTATGACGCCGACGACATGAAGGTGCTGACCGACGGCGACGCTCTGTGCGCCATCGGCAAGACGATCACGGAGTACGACGCCGAGTCGATCGGCTTCCTGCGCTTCAACATCGAGGGCTCGGCCCTGTTCGTGAAGACGCTGGAAGCGATCATGCGGACGCCCGAGGGCCTGAAGCGCTGGTACCTGAGCGTGATCAACGAGATCGCCCAGAACCATGACGTGGTGCGCGTGCGGTCGATCGAAGGCCTGGACTGGGCCGAGATGGACTTCCCGGAAGACCTCGTCCGCAATCGCGCCCTGACGGCGCAGTGGGCCGCCAAGGAGGCCGAGGCCGTCTAGGCCTCGCCCACCAGTTCACGAACCAAATCAAGGTCCGACGGCTTGTCGACATCGACGGCCGCCAGGCCGTCGTGCGCCCGCACGGCGACGGCCTTGACGCCGGCCAACGCGCCCAACCGCGCCACGGCCTGGTCCAGGGTCAGCAGGCCCAAGGCATAGCGGATCAGGAAGCTTGGCCCCAGCATGGCGGCGATCTTCCACGGCTGCTTGCGCAGGGCCTCGACCTTGCGCCACAGGCGCACCACGCCCATCGCCCGCTCGTCGCGCAGCAGGAACAGATTGCAGCCCGAATAGCGACCGTCGCGGAACTTCAAGTAGGTGCGCTTGGTCTGCGGCGCGGCGGCCTGGACGCGCGCCTCGGGGGCCAGCAGCACCGCGACCTCGGCCCAGTCGGGGGTGTCGGCCAGGAACTGGGTGATCCACTCAGGCTTGAGCAGGGCGTGGTCGACCGTGGTGATCAGCAGCGGAAAGCCCAGCCGCCCGGCGGCGTCGGCGACGCTCTGGCTGGGGCCCGCGGCGGTGGGGAGGGCCCGAGCGCGCGCTCCCGCCAGCGCGGCCTTGATTGTCTCATCGTTGGCGCTGACCCCGATCTCGGCGGCTCCGGCGGCCTCCACCGCGCCTAGCACGCGCGCCAGCAGGGTCTGGCCCTGCAGCACGATCAGGCCCTTGTGGCCCACGCCAGCATAGGCTGCGGCGGGATCGACTTCTCCGGGGCGCGACCCGGCCAGGATCAGCGCCTTGAAAGGCTCGATCACAGGGCCTTCTCATAGACGCGATAGGTCTTGTAGTGCGTGCCGCCGACGTTCTCGGCGATGTGCGTCATGGCCTTGTTGGCCTCCAGCACCCACGAGATTTCATAGCGGTTGTAGCCCAGGCTCATCGCCATATCGCGGCTGGCCTTCATCATCCAGAACGGCAGCATGCGGCCGCGCTGGCTTGTCTGAAACTTCTTCTTTACGCCCATCAGGGGAATGCGGGCCGACTTGACGCCCTTGACCTTCAGCCGCCACAGCAGCTTGGCCCAGCCGAACGGCAGCAGCTTGCCATTCAGGTCGGCGATGGCTTCGTTCACGTTGGGCAGGAAGACCACAACGCCGGCGGCCTCGCCGTCGATCTCGGCGAACCAGACCAGGCGCTTGTCGATCACCTGCTTCAGGGACTTGGCCAGCTGGCGGGTCTCGGCCTCGGTGGTGGGGGTGAAACCCCAGTTGTCCGACCAGGCGTCGTTGAGGATCTCGGTGAGGGTCTGAACCTCCTGGTCGTAGCGGCTCATGTCCAGCTGACGCAGCACCACGCCTGAAGGCAGGCCGCGCTTGACCCGGCGCTGGGCGATCTCGGGGATGTCGCCGGTCTCGTCGGCCCTGTAGGCGAAGAGGTCTTGGGCCTTGGCATAGCCCTGCTCCTCGACCCGCTGGCCGGTATAGATCGGGTCGTGGCCCATCAAGACCATGGGGGGCGTATCGAAGCCCCAGACTAGCAGACCGACCTCTTCGTTGATCGACAGGTTGAAGGGGCCCACGGCGTGCGTGCGGCCGCGCGCGCGCAACCAGTCTTCAGCCGCGCGGAAGAGGACGTTGAACACCGCCGGATCGTCCTCGGCGGCGATCATGCCGAAGTGACCGTCGAGACGACCCTCGACGGGCTGCGGCGTGAGTTGGTCGATCTGGGCGCTGATGCGGCCCACATCGCGGTCGCCGCGCGTGGCTAGGAACAGTTGCACCTCGGCGTGGTCGAAGAACGGATTGGTCTTCGGGGTCAGGGCGTCTGTCCGCTCCATGAAAAGCGGTGTGATCCAATTGGGATCCTTGGCGTTCAGGCGCGCGGGCAGAGCGATGAACCGTTTCAGCTCGGCCGGCGTCTTGACCGGAATGACCGAGAGGTCGGCGTTGGTGGAGTCGAAAGGCATCACCCCTCCAGGGCCAAGAAGGTTCGGACGGCCAGCGCGCCGAAGATCGCCGGCGCGGCCCAGACGGCCAGGAACGGCGACAATGCGCCGGACTCGCCCAGGGCCGTCAGCATCCCGTTGGCGACCAGGAACATGAGTCCGGCGGCCAAGCCGACGGTCAACAACACTGCGCCCTGGCCGCTTCGGAAATTGGCAAGAGCGACCGGAGCGCTCAGGAGCAGCATCACCAGCGAAACGAAGGGTGAGGCGAAGGCCGCCTGGAAATGGGTGGCGTAGAAGCTCTCGGGACGGTCGGAGCCGCCGTTCTCAAGCGCCCGCCGAGCGGATGCGGCCGTCGGCATGGCGTCCTCACCGAACAGGCCTTGGACATCTTGCGGGCGGAGTGCGGTCGGCCAAGAGGTCGAGGCGGCGGTGGAGGCTTGCGCGAGATCGCCGGCGAAGCGGGTGGTCTTGGGCTGCTCCAAGGTCCAGGTCTGGCCGTCAAAGCGCGCCGCAGGCGCCTCGACCTTCTCGACGAGGATACCCTTGCCGTCGCGACGGAAAATGGTGACGCCCGTGATCGTACGCCCGTCGGCCGAAGCGTCGGCGCCGATGATCAGGTCTCCGCCCGCCCGGAACGTGCGGGGCGCGGGGGCTTTGCGCTCCGCAGCGGGGGTGGTGTTGCGCCACCAGTCCGCAAGCGTGGGATCGGCGCGTGGCGCCAGCACCTGACCGCAAAGGGCGTCCAGCAGCATGACGGCGACCACCGCCGGCACGGCCATGGCGATGATCCGATAACCCGAAATGCCGCTCGCCCGCATGGCGACGACGGCGCTTTCCCGGGCCAGTTGCGAGAAGGCGAAAAGCCCTCCGGCCAGCACGGCGATCGGTGCGACCTGCTCGAACAGCCGGGGCATGCGCAGGGCGGCGTAGTAGGCGACCCCAGCCATGCCCAGGCCTCGGTCCAGGATGTCGCTGGTGACGTCCAGCAGGTCCAGGATCTGAAGGACCGACATCAGGATCAGGGCCGCGCCGAGGATGCGGGTGGCCACCGTCTTTAGGACGTAGAGCTGCAGCTTCATGCGGCTTGTCGCTTCTTCGGCTGGGGCAGCAGTCGCAGGGCGCGCGTCACCAGGTTGTTGATCCGGCGCACCAGACGCGACACCGGCGTGTCGCCCGGGCGGGTCCGGCTGCCGACGAACAGCCAGACGCTGAAGCCGGCGAAGAGCATGAAGGGAACCCAGATCGCGGGGAAGGCGTCAGTCTTGCCAGCCTTGGCCATGCCTTGCCCCAGCAGCAGCGCGTGCTGGAACGACAACAGCAACAGCCCCGCCATGATCAGGCCCGGCGCCCGGTTGCCGCGCTTCGAGGCCAAGCCCAGCGGGAAGGCCAGAAGCGGCAGGAAGGGGAGGAAGGCGGCGCGGGCGATGCGGCCATAGAATTCGCCCATCAAGGCGCCTTTCGAGACCACGGGGTTAGGCGACTCCGCCTGTTTACGGAGTTCGCCCATGGTCAATTCGCGCTCGTCGCCGCCGCGTGCGCGTAGCAAGACGGCGGCTGCTGCGACCGGGGTCTGGGTGGTCAGGCTGTCGAAGGCCAGGTTCCGATAGGTCCCGTTGACGTCATGCGCGATGCGGCGACCGTCGCGCAGGTCCATGGTGATGGTCTTGCCGTTAGGGTCCATCGTCAGGTCTGCCGAAGCGGCGGTGATGATCTCTTCCTGACCCTTGGCGTCGAGACGGCGGATGAACACGCGCGTCAGGCGCTGGCCGGCGATGTCGGCGCTGTCGGCGGTCAGCAGAGAGCCCTTGTCGTCGATGAAGGCTCCGCCGGTCAGGCGCCCGTTCCAGCCCGCGTTGACCGCTGCGTGCATGACCGCGCGAAAGGCGTAGCGGCTATAGGGCTGCATGTAGCCGAACACGATGATGCTGAAGACGCTCAGGAAAAGCCCCACCGCCACGAACGGCGCGGCGATGCGCTCCAGAGACTGGCCGCTGGCGAGCAGCGCGTCGATCTCCGAGCCATCGGACAGCTTCACGATGACGATGAACAGGGCCACGAAGAACGCGACCGGCAGGGCCAAGCCCAGGTAGTGCGGCACCAGATTGGCGGCCAATTGCGCGACATAGCCGAAGCGCGCGCTGCTTTGCGACAAGACGTCAAGCAAGCGCAGGATGCGCTCGAGGAGCAGGGCCACCACCGTCACGCCAAGACAGGCCACAAGCGGCCAGATCAACAGGCGAAGAAGGTAGCGGTCGATCAGGCGCGAGCCGCCGCTGGAGGGGCTTTGGGCGCTCACGCGGGGTTCCAAGCCTTGGCGAAGCGCGCCGCCAGACGTTCCACGGCGTCGGGAGCCAGTTCGACCGCAGCGCCCAGAGCCGGGGCCGCCGGCCAACCGGCATCGGGGAACGAAACCCCTTCATGCTCACGTGCGCCGGCGTATCGCGGCAGCACGTGGAAATGGACGTCCCTATCGACCATCATCAGCATCAGGTAGTTTATCTTCTCGTAGTCGACCTGGCTTTTGAGCAGGCGCTCGATCCCCGCCACCGCCACCTGCAGGTCGGCGAAGGCGGCGGGACTCACCTCCGAGAACGCCTGCACGGCTTCTTTGCACACCAGCACCAGAGACCCAAACGTGGGCTGCTTGGGGCGAACCAGGATAAGCCAATGTTCGGTCTCGGCGACCAACGAAGCGGGGTAGCCGAACGCGAGGGCTGTGGGATTGGTCATGAGAACGCCGAAACTTCCGACCTTTAGCGTCGGCGCATCACAATAGGGACGCGGCGACGGGCGGGAAAGGGTGATCCGCCGGGAATGTGCTGAGCCGGGGCGGGGCGCATCATTCGGCCGAGCCCGCTTTCAGCGCCAGATCGGCCAGGGTGAAGCGTCCCAGCTCTCCGATTTCCAGGGTCTGATCTTTTAGCCCTCGGGCGACGACGCGAACGTGGTGACCGTCCGCCGCACGCGGCTCGATCTCGATCTGGTGCCAGCGCGCGGGCGAATGTCCGCTCGGCTTGGCGGAGGCGGACGGGACGCCCAGAACTGGGATCGCCGCGCCGCCGGGACCTGGAACCGAGCCAACCAAGGCCTCATGCGCGTGGCCGTGCAGCAGGAGGTCCGCGCCACGCCGGGCCAGCACAGCCCGAAGCGCCTCCTGATCTTCCAGGCGCTTGCGCTTGGAGACCGCGCCGGGGTGCGGCGGGTGGTGAAGGATCACCAGCCGGAACAGGTTGGCATAGGCCGGATCGCCGAGCGCGGCGTCGAGGCGTCGAAGCTGTTCGTCGCCCAGGCGTCCGGTCGCCAGATGGGGGGCGGTCGGAACCGCCGAGCACAGGTTGAAGATCGCGACGGGGCCCCGCACGCGCACTTGCGGAAAACTCGCCTCGCCCGTGTCGCCCAGCCAGGGCGACCAGATCGCAAAGCGCTCATGGCCGCCGACGCCGGCGAGCGCGTCGTGATTTCCGGGGGTCACGGTGTGGTCTGAGGCAGGGCCCAGGCTTTCGAGCCAGGCGCGTGCGGCGGAGGTCTCCGCAGGGGAGGCGAAGTTGGTCAGGTCGCCGCTGATGACTACGTGATCGGGCGCGACCGCCTTCATGTCTGCGACTATCGCCGCCAGAACTTCGGGACGATGGATCTTGCGCTTCTTGCGCCAGGCGATGCGGCTCAACAGACGCTTGGTGAACACGTCCCGCAGGCCGAACGCGCCGGGCGGCGGCGGCAGGTGCGGGTCGGACAGGTGAGCGATGCGATAAATGGACAAGAGGCGTCTGCGGTTCTGGTCGAAGAGGACGAAGCTGCTTATCTATCAGGCCGGGATTCAAGGGGTATAGCCGTCTTTGAGTGGTGAAATTCAAAATGGGCCGCGCGCGCTGACCGTAGGCCGCAGCGACGCCCGCATCTGGGGCATGAGCTCGGCCGAGCGCCTGTCGCGCATTTACCGTCGGCTGGATCTCGTCGAGACGCCGGCGGTGGACCTGTCGCACGCGGTCGTAGCGGTCGATGCGGGCTGGGTGTTCGACGAGTCGTTGATCAAGGCCTTGGCGGGTCGCGAAGGCGCGGTGCTGGTCGACGATGGCGGTCGCGCGGTGGCGGTCCATGCCCCGGCCGATCTGGCCTATGCCGCTTCCGAGGCCCTCGCTAACGGAAGAGACCCGTCTGGATTGGATCCGCGCTTCACCCGCCTCACGGCGCTTGAGCTGGGGTCGGCCTACAACAGTGCGCTGCGCAAGCGTGAGCCGCCTGTCCTCGAGCGCCTGACGCCCGAGACCGTGCGCGCGGTCGAGAAGCGCTTGTTCCAGGGCTCGTACAAGGGCGTCACGGACTTCGTCACCAAGTACGTCTGGCCGACGCCGGCGCGGATCGTCACGCGCTGGTGCGCCCTCGCCAAGATGACGCCGAACCAGGTGACCTTTATCGGCTTTCTGCTGGTGCTGGCTGCGACCTGGCTATTCTGGCAGGGGCAGTTCGGCTGGGGTCTGGTCTGCGCCTGGATCATGACTTTCCTTGACACGGTCGACGGCAAGCTGGCCCGCGTGACCCTGACTTCGTCGAAGTGGGGCAACGTCTTCGACCACGGCATCGATCTGCTGCACCCGCCGTTCTGGTGGTGGGCCTGGTTTGTGGGCGTCTATGCGGTCGGACAAGAGATCCCATATGCCGCTCTCAGCCTTGCCATTGTGGTTGGCGGCTATGTCGCCCAGCGGGTGGAGGAGGGGATCTTCCTGGCCCTGTTCAAGCTGGAGATGCACGCCTGGCGGCCGTTCGACAGCTTCTTTCGCCTCATCACCGCGCGTCGTAATCCGAACCTGATCCTGTTGACGGGCTGCGCGATGGTTGGCCGGCCCGACGTGGGCTTTACGCTCGTGGCGATCTGGACCGCCCTGTGCTTCCTCGTGCACGCCGTCCAGATCGTCCAGGGCCTGGCGGCCCCGAGGGGGTCGATCCAGTCTTGGCTCTCGAAATGACGCGCATCGGAGTTGTCCGCAATCCCCAGAGCCACGGCAACCGTATCCGGCCGCCGGAACCGGCGCCGGAAGGCGTGCGTCTGGTCGAGCCGATCGGCCGTCAGGCTCTGCGGGATGCGCTGGACGACTTCGCGCGCGATGGTCTGGATCTTCTGATCATCGACGGCGGGGACGGGACGATCCGCGATGTGATCAGCTTGTTGCCGCATACGTTCGGGGAGGCCCCGCCGCTTCTCGCGGTGCTGCCGTCCGGCAAGACGAATGTCCTGGCCATTGATCTCGGCGTGCCCGAGGTCTGGCGGCTGGAAGACGCGCTTCTCGCCGCGCGGCGGGAAAGCCCCACGATCAAGTCGCGCCCGCCGCTGAGGGTCAGCTGGGCCGATGACAGACCGTGTCTCCAGGGCTTCTTCTTCGGCGTCGGAGCCCCCGTGAAGGCGACCAATCTGGCGCAACGCGTGCACAAGGTCGGCTTCTTCCACAATATCGCCGTAGCTATGACCCTGGCGACAGCGGCGCTGGGCGCGCTGTTTGGCGGAGCTCGCGACGAGTGGCGAGAGGGCGTGCCGGCTCGTCTGGTGCTGGATGGAGAGGTCCAGGCCGAGGGTAATCGGTTCGCTGTGATCGCTACGGCCTTGAAGCGCCTGCCGTTCGGACTGAAGCCGTTTGGGGTTCCGCGCGAAGGATTGAAGCTTCTCGACGTCAACGCCCCGCCGCGCCGTTTGCACAAGGCTCTGCCCCTGGTTCTGAGCGGCAGGGTGATCCCGGTTCTGGAGAGCCTGGGCTATCGCCGGCGCGACCCCAATGACGTCCGTCTTTCGGGGGGCGCGCCCTTCGTTCTCGACGGCGAGGTTTTTGAGGGCGGAGATTTGACGATCCGTCTCGGACCGGCCTTGCGGTTCCTGGTCGGATGAGCCGCTTGCGCGACCTCGTCGCGGCCGAGCTCTCCCAGACGACGCCCGAACCAATCTCCGCCTTCGCGGCCCATCTGGCGAAGCGATTTTCGGGCGCGCGCGCGGTGTTGTTTTATGGCTCGATTTTGCGGACCGGCGACCTATCCGGGGTGCTGGACTACTATGTGCTGACCGAGCGTGTCCCAGTCGGCTGGCGTGGGGTGTTCACGCGCCTGCTCTGGCCGGATGTCAGCTACCATGAGTTCGAGCACGGCGGCACGACCTTGCGGGCCAAGGTCGCGTCGATGACCTTGGCGCAATTCCAGCGCGCGACCGGTGGCGAGGGTCTCGACACGACGATCTGGGCGCGCTTCGTGCAGCCCAGCGCGCTTGTCTGGTCCGGCGACGGCGCGCGTGAGGCGGTGGTCGACGCGGTCACCGAGGCGTGTCGCGCGGCGGCGGGCTTCGCCCAAGCCCTGGGACCGACGGGCGGCGCGCCGCTCGCGCTTTGGGCGGCGCTCTTCCAGGAAACCTACAAGGCTGAGCTGCGCGTCGAGAAGGCTGGCCGCGAGGTGTCTATCCTGACCTTTGATCCGGATCGCTACCATCGGCTCATGGAGAGCATCTGGGCTGACGAGGAGCGGGGCCTCAAGCCGGATGAACGCGAAGGGCTGGTCAAGGCTTGGCGCCTTCGACGCGCGTTTGGAAAGCCTTTGAACGTCGCGCGCCTCCTCAAGGCAGCCTTCACGTTCCAGGGGGCGGCGCGTTATGCGGCCTGGAAGATTCAACGCCATACGGGCGTGGCGATTGAGGTCACGTCTTGGCGCGAGCGCCACCCGATCCTCGCCGCGCCGGGCGTGCTGCTCAAGGTGTGGCGAGAGCGCCGGCGAACCACCTGAGCCGATCCAAAGCAAAACGCCCGAACCGTGAGGTCCGGGCGTTCTGTCTAGCGATAGGACTGCTCTCAGGCGCGGGCGCGCTTGAGGGGTTCGATCACGCCCAGAGCCGCGCCGATCTCGCCATAGGTCTTGAGGACGGCGTCGATCTGTTCATCGGTGTGCGCGGCGCTGACGCTGGCGCGCAGCAGCGGACGGCTGTCGGGCGTGGCGGGCGGCAGGGCCAGGTTCAGATACACGCCGGCCTGCAGCAGCCCGTTCCACATGGCGATGGCGCGTTCCTGGTCGGGCATCGTCGCCGCGACGATCGGACTGGCGCTGGGGCCCGTCAGGAAGCCCATGGCGGTCAGGCCGTCGTACAGGCGCTTGGCGTTGCGGTTCAGGCGATCGCGCAACTCGGGCTGCTCGACCATGCGGCGCAGGGCCGTTACGGTCGACGCGACCACGGCGGGCGGCAGCGAGGCGGTGAACATGTAGGGACGGCAAACGACGCGCATGACATCGAAGTCATCGTGATCGGAGACGCAGAAGCCACCGATGGCGCCCAGGCTCTTTGAGAAGGTGCCGACGATGAAGTCGACGTCTTCCTCAACGCCCGCCGCTTCGGCGAGGCCGCGACCGGTCGCGCCCAGCACGCCCATCGAATGGGCTTCGTCGACGAGCAGATAACCGCCCATCTCGCGCTTTACGGCGGCGATTTCCTTGAGCGGCGCCACGTCGCCAATCATCGAGTAGATGCCTTCGACGACGATCAGGCGCTCGCCCGGGGCGTCGCCCAGGCGACGCAGGCGCTTGGCCAGGTCTTCGGGGTCGTTGTGGCGGAAGCGGATCACCTCAGCATGGCCAAGGCGCGAGCCGTCATAGATCGAGGCGTGGCTGTCGGCGTCGAGGATCAGATGGTCGCCGCGGCCGACCAGAGTCGACAGCACGCCGAGATTGGCCTGGTAGCCGGTCGTGAAGACCATGGCGTGCTTGCGGCCGTAGAACTTGGCCAGTTCATGCTCAAGTTCGACGTGGGTCTCGAAGCTGCCGTTGGCGATGCGGGAACCTGTGGTGCCCGTGCCGCGTTCCTGTACCGCTTTCACCGAAGCGGCGATGGCCTGTTCGTCGAAAGTCAGGCCCAGATAGTTGTTTGTGCCCAGCAGGATCGTGGGACGCCCATCGACGACCCCCTCGGTCGGCGAGTGGACGGCGTCGAAGCGCACCTTGAACGGATTGGCGCCGACGTCCTGGATAGCCTTGTACGCATCGCGATAGGCCAGGTGCTTATCAAATAGCCCCATCAGTTAAGCCCTAGTCCGGAGATCGTTGATCAGTTTGGAAAGGTCGCCAGCGGTCTCGACGGACGCCAGACGGTCGAGCGGGATGGAGATGTCGAAGGTATCCTCGAGCTCCATGATGATGTTCATCAGGGCGAGGGAGTCGACGGCGAGGTCGCGACCAATATGCGACTCCGCACGAACCTCGACGGCCCGTCCAAGAACCTTGCTCGCTGCTACCCCGATCTCGCGCAAGCTGAGATCCGTAACCGTATCCATTCTGAGTCAAACCTCCGGGAGCCCCACCCGTTACACTACTGTAGCGACGAGTCTGTCAGATTTCCGCCATATTTGAACTCGGCGGCGATATTTTTGGGTAACCAACCCGCTGCTCGGTACCAATCGACGGTGTGAGCGAACCCGTCGATGAGACCGAACATGCTGGGTACTCCCTCCGACATCGGAGCGCTAGATAGGGTCCAATCGGCGTGAAGCAACTCCCGCGCCTTGCCCGAACCAAAGACGGAAGGGGTTTTTGTGAGCGAAGACCAAGCATCTGCAAGGGCTCCAGCGGCGAGGACGCCCTGATCCGGAAGCCTGACCAGGCGTGGATTCGCCCCCATAACCCTCGCCGCGCCGCTCATGATTTCCGTCCAACTGTAACCGTCGCGCCGCACATCGGACAGCTCCACGACGCCCAAAGTGGGTGACCGGCAGAACGCCACGAGCTTTGCGGCCGCATCATGGACGTGAATCATCGCGATCCGGGACATCGGCGAAAGCACCGGAAGCACCGGGCTGCGCGCCGCGAGCTGGAAGAGCGCCAGGGTCTCAGTGTCGCCGGGGCCGTAGATCGCCGGTGGGCGCACGATCAGCGCGCTGGGGTCGGCGGCGCGCACAGCTTCTTCGCCGGCGCGCTTGCTTGCGGCGTAGTGAGAGAGCCCGGGTTCCCGAGCGGCGAGACTGGACACCAGGATGAAGCGCGCTCCGGCCGTCTTGGCCGCGACGGCGGCCGCCTGGGCGCCATCACGATTGACGCTATGAAAGGCCTGCAGGCTCGGGGCCTTGATCAGGCCCGCGCCATGAATGACCGTCTCCGCTCCGCGAGAAAGCCGCTCAAGCGCGCCGGGCGTGCGAAGATCACCTGTGACGACCTCGACCTCGATGTCGCTCCACAGCGGATGGATGGGATCGCGTCGCACCAGAACGCGCGGCGTCCAGCCGTCCTGCGCCAGGGCGCGGACGAGATGCCGGCCCAGAAAGCCTGTCGCACCAGTGACGGCGACGACGCCTCGCGCCCTAGTCGCCATAGGCGCCGGCCAGATAGGCCGCCTTGGCCTTCGAACGGCTCAACTTGCCTGACGAGGTCTGGGGCAGGGCGTGAGCGCCCACCAGTTTGACCTTGGCCTCTACGCCGTGGCGGGTACGCAGCAGGGTGGCCACGGCCTCGCTAAGCGCAGCGCGGCTGTCGGCGTCGCCCCCGCGCGCCTGCACTAGGACGACGATCTGGTCCTCGGGCTCGGCCGGGATGGCGAAGGCGCAGACGTCGCCGCTGCGCAGGCCGTCGATCTCATTATCCGCCGTCCACTCAAGGTCTTGCGGCCAGATATTGCGACCATTCAGGATAATCAGATCCTTGGCCCGACCGGTGATGACGATCTCGTCGTCGATCTTGAAGCCGAGGTCACCGGTGTCGAGCCAACCGTCGTCGGACAACACGCGGGCGCTCTCATCGGGATTGGCGAAATAGCCGCTCATCACCGACGGTCCCTTGGCGAAGATACGGCCCACGCCGCGCTCGGGCAGGACCTGCCCATCGTCGCTGCGCACTTCCAGGAAATGGTCAGGTAGCGCCGGGCCGCAACGGGCGAAGTCGCGGGCGCGCTCGGAGCCCTCCGGCGCGTCGACGGCCAGAGCGTCCCGCTCTAGACGTTCCACGTCCAGGGTTTCGGCTCGAAGTCCCTTGCCCAGCGGCGCCATCGACAGCGCCAGGGTCGCCTCCGCCATGCCGTAACTGGCGACGAACGCCTTGTCCGAGAAGCCGGCGGGGGCGAAGGCCTCGACGAACGCCTTCAGCGGCGGCATGCGGATCATGTCGCCGCCCAGGCCCGCGCTACGCCAGTGCGACAGGCTGTAGGTTTCGAGCGACTGGCCCTGCACGCGGCGGGCGCAGAGCTCGTAGCCGAAAGTGGGGCTGTAGGCGATCGTCGCCTTGTTCCGGCCGATCAGGTCGATCCACAGCAGCGGACGGCGGACGAAGGCCCCGGTCGGTAGCAGGTCGACCGACATCTGGCAGCTGAGCGGGCTGAGCAGGAAGCCGATCAGGCCCATGTCGTGATAGAGCGGCAGCCAGGAAATGGCGCGGTCCGAGGCCTTCACTTGCAGGCCATCGCGCGTGATGGCGACGCAGTTGGCCATCAGGGCCTTGTGGCGGACGAGCACGCCGGTTGGCGTGCGTGTGCTGCCCGACGAGAACTGGAGATAGCAGGGGTCCTCGGGCGTAATGGCCGGCAATGTCGCGCCAGCGTCCTCGGGGAGGTCGGCCAGAACTCCGGCGAAGGACAGCCCAGCGCGCGCGCCGATCTCGACGACCCAGTCCTTGAGGCCAGTCGGACCGATCAGGATGTTGGCCTTGGCCGAGCGGGCAAGGTTGGAAATCTGTTCAATATAGGCTTCGCGACCGCCCAGTGGGGTCGGCAACGCCATCGGTGCGGGCAGCAGGCCGGCGTACTGGCAGGCGAAGAAGGCGCGGACGAAATCGCCATCGGTCTCGGCCAGCAGCGCGACGCTGTCGCCGACCTTGGCGCCGGTCGCCAGCAACCGCCGCGCCAAAACCACCGCCTCATCACGAAGCTTGGCGTAGGGCAGGGCTTCCACCAGTTCGCCGCGCAGCGAGTAGAGGTTGATCCCGGTCTCGCCCGTCGCGGCGAAATCCAGGGCCTGGGTCAGGGTCGGGAAGTCGGCGAACCGAACAGTGCGGTCAGACGCCGTGGGCGTGATCATAACTTGGGCCTTCATCGTCTTATGTCGGACGCGGCGCGACGTTGTCCTCGGCCGCGAGTCGGGCGAGCCGGCGGCGCGCCATCAAATACATGCCAATCGCCATTGCCAAAGCCGACGCAACCAGAGCGGCGCCTGCGCCCGTCAGGCCGAAGGTCCTGATGAGCGGTACGAGGGCCGAAAGATAGGCCATGACAACGACGAGGCGAACCATCAGAGCCGCGCCCGCCGCGCGCATCGACACCAGCATCGGCTCCAGTGGTAGGGTCATGACGCCGATGGCCGCTGCGGCCACCTGCCAGTTCATGACGCCCGCAGCGGCGCCGAAGGCGGGACCCATGACCGTCTCGAGGATCCATCGTCCAGCGAGCAGACTGGCCAGCAGAAGCACCCCGGCCGCCGCGCCCCCGATCAGGGCGATCTGAACCGCCAGTTTGGTCATGGCCTGCTGTCCGCCAGAGGCGCGCATCTTGGCCAGCTCCGGGTAGAGCGCCGGCACCATCAGACGCGCGGGCTTGGCCATGCCGTCCGCCACCTGCTTGCCGATCCGCCAGAGCGCAGCCTGCGCAGGACCCAGCAAGGCGCCGACCGCCATGGTGAGCACATGGGTGAAGCCGACATCCAAGGTTCCGGAGAAGTTGGTCGCGAGGGCGAAGCGCCAGACCCCCGGTATGTCCTTGCTGGTAGGGCCAATGACGGTAAAGCCGGTGAGCAAGCCCCGCCGCGTCAGATCGCGGAGCGCGATGGTCGCGATGTAGAAGAACGAGGCGAAAGTTCCGGCCGCCCAGGCCAGCAGGAAGTACTGGATGGGCGCCTCAGTCAGGGCGCAGATCGCGCAGCCGACCATCCGGACCAACGAGCTGACCGCTTGTTCAGCGGCGAGATAGCGGAACCGGTCGAAGAGGCGCAGCAGCCCGACGCCCGTGGCCGAGGTCATGACGCCAATCGACAAGGCGTAAAGCGCGCCATAGCCGCTCATGCCCTCCGGCCAGCTCAGCTGACGCCAGAATAGCCAGGCCCCCACCACGCCCAAAAGCACGCCCAGGACGCCGCTGATCAAATCCAGAAGAAGCGAGAAGCGTAGGACCTGTTGGAAACGTCGCCTGTCGTTCTCCATCAGCGGCCCGGCGCCGAAGGTGATCATGGTCTGCCACGACTGGAAGTGCGCGACCTCGCCCAGGAACTGCGCGAAGGCGTTGATGACGACCAGAACGCCCATCAACTCCGCGCCAAGGCTGCGGGCGGTGAGAGCAATGTAGGCTAGGCCCACGATCGCGTTGACGACACGGCCGCTGAGCAACTGGCCCGCGTTGCTGAGCACCTTCTTGAGCGGGGTCTCGATGACTTGCGTCATGCAGACCCCTCCGGCGCCGCAACGGCCATGGCGGCGGTCACCGACAGGCTTTGCCAAACCTGCCGGCGTTGCATGATGTTTATGAGGCAGACGCGTTGTGCGCTGGCCACGTCAGGGTCGCGGCTCCAGCCGCGTTTTGACGCGCCCTTTCAGCACGACCCGGTCGCCCTGGTCCGTCACATCATAGGCGTTGGCGCGCGTGCTGCCCTTGGGCCCCGAGCCCGCGATCCCGGCGTCGCCACTGACTGCACCGGTCCGCATGTCGATCAAAGCGCGAGGCGCATCAAAGTCATAGCCTTCGCCGCTGGTGATCTTCACATCATCGGTCAGAAGCAGCGTATGTTCGGCTTCTCGATAGAGGCCCGTCTTCGCGGTCGCCTGGCTGGGGTTGGGCTGGCCGTAGCCCCGGACAAGCACGGGCGCGGTCAGGCGCACGAGGTTCTCGTCCTTCAGGTCGCGTTCGGCGCGGTCGGCGGTGATCAGGAACGGGCGACCGTCCTTCAAGACACCCGTGAAGCGCGGCTTGTCCAGGATCAGCGGCGCGCTGGCGGCCCGAGTCTGGACCTTGCTGGACGCCACACTGCGCCAGGACGCTTGAAGGATGACAGCGGCGCCGACGCCGATCGCGAACAAGGCAAGCGCCAGCCGCAACCGTCGAACCGGCGTTCGACGGTGGTTGCGCGCCCGTTCGGCGGCGCTGAGAGAGGAGGTGACGGCGGCGACGCCGTCGGATTGGGTGAGCATCGGGGGGAATGGATAGTCTCCCAGAGCCTTTCCCCCAAGACCTTTGTTACCGGGCGCATGCCGCGTGGCTGCGTGGGTTGCAGCCTCATGCTGGTTGTTTGGCGTCGCTAAGCGCGTGATCCCGCGCCGCACGCCGTGTAAGAACCGCGTCATGGTTCCCAGCGGTTCACGACATAAGGATTTCGGCGTCTTCCTGCCTGTCGCCAATGGCGGCTGGATCGTGTCCGGAACAACGCCGGTCCTGGATGGCCTCTACGCGCAGAACAAAGCTGCGGCGGTGCTGGCGGACGCGATCGGCATGGATTTTGTCATGTCGATGGGCAAGTTTCGGGGCTTTGGCGGTGAAACCGACCACTGGGGAACCTCGCTGGAGTCGGTGACCCTGATGGCGGCGATCGCCGAGGCGACCCAGAACGTTCGCATCTGGACCACAATCCATCCGCTTCTGCAGAACCCGGCCGTGGCCGCCAAGATGGTGGCGACGCTGGACCACATCAGCGGGGGGCGGGCGGGCCTCAACATCGTCGCCGGGGCGTACAAGGCCGAGTTCGACCAGATGAGCGCCTGGGACGATTCGCTGGCGCACGACGACCGCTACGCGCTGGCCGAGGAGTGGACGACCATCGTCAAGCGGCTGTGGACCGAGGACAGCGTCGACTTCGCCGGGCGCTATTTCACGATGAAGGACTGTCAGTCCAAGCCTAAACCGCTTTCCAAGCCTCGCCCGGAGCTGATTTGCGCGGGAATGTCGGACAGGGGCTTTCAGTTCTCGGTACGGGAAGCCGACGCCTGCTTCATCGGCGGGCGTTCGCGCGAGGAGCATCGAGACGCCTCCCGTCGCGCCAAGGGCATGGCTGAGCGCTTGGGGCGAACGATCCGCACCTATGCGATGTGCACTGTCATCCATGGTGAGACCGATGAGGCTGCGCAGGGGCTCGTGGCGCGCTACGCCGATGGCGCTGACATCGGGGCGATCCTGGCGATGCTGAGCAGCTGGGGCGTGCCGGCCGACCAGTTGCAGGCAACGGCCAAGCGCCAGGGCGCGTTCATGACCCAGACGGTGGTCGGCTCGCCCGCATCGTGCCTGGAGCAGGTCTCGGCCTTCGTCACGGAGTGCGAACTGGATGGCTTGATGCTGATTTTCCCCGACTATGCCGAGGGCCTGGCGATGTTCGGTTCGGAGATTCTGCCGACTCTGCGGAGGACGTTCGCGTGAGCCTGAGCGACTGGATCGCGCCGGGACGAACGGCGCTTGTCATCGTTGACATGCAGGTCGACTTCGCCGCTCCCGACGGTCTGTCCGCGCAGTGGGGCATGGATCTTTCGGCGGTGCCCGCCGCGATCGCGGCTGCGGAGCGTCTCGTGGAGGCTGCGCGCCAGGCCAAAGCGCCCGTGGTCTTCGTAGGGCTCTTCACGACGCCCGATACGGATTCGGAGGCCTGGTACGAGCGCGGACGGCGAAAAGGTCATGACCCCAACGAGAGCCCCGCGCTTTGCCGCGCCGACGCGCCGGGCAGCGCGTTCTACGGGCCTCAGCCGTTAAACGGCGACCTCGTCTTTCGAAAGACCCGGTACAGCCCGTTCTGGGACACCGACATCGCCGCCAAGCTCAGGGCGCTGGGCGTCGATACCCTGGTGCTCGCGGGTTTGACGACCGAATGCTGTGTCGACAGCACCGCGCGCGACGCGTTCAACCATGATTTTCATGTCTTCGTCGTCAGCGACGCCTGCGCCGCCTACGAGCCTGACCTACACGCTGCGGCGCTGAGAATGCTCGACCTCAACACAGCGATCCTGACCGATGCCGACAGCGTCGTGCGGGTCTGGGAAGCGTCGGTCTAGGTCGCCGAAAGGGTTGGCGTCAGCGCCATCGCCGCGCGAATGTCATCTTCCAGCATTCCCAACCTGTCCTGGCCCCAGTGCGCCTCACGCCCGCTGACCCGGAAGGTGGGCGCGCCCCACAGGCCGGCTTCCAACAGCGCAGCTCGGTTTACTTCAGCGCGCTCGCGCCAGCTGGGGTCAGCCAGCGCCGCAGAGGTCTGGGCGTCGGTCAGGCCCGCTCGACGCGCTACGGCGTAGAGACCGGAATCCTCGGCCAGGGCGATGCCGTCGGCGAAGGCGGCCTTCAGGCCAAGTTCCGCGAACTGTTCGCCCACACCCAGATCCATTGCGTGGTGAAGGACGGCCAGCGCGCGCTCGGCCCCTGCGCCGACCGGATCGACGATGCAGCCAAAGGGCAGGCCCAGTCGCTCGGCTTCGCGTTTGCAGTCCAGCGTGATGTAGATCGTCTTGATCCTGGGCACGGCCAGGCCGCGCATGACCATCGGCAGGATCGGCCGCAATTCCAACTTGGCGCCATAGGCCTGGGTCAGCTCCCGGATGCGCGGCATGAACAGCCAGGAATAGGGGCTGCGGAACGAGAACCAGGCCTCGACCGTCGGCGGGGCGCCGAGCGGCGCCGGCCCAAGGGAGGGCTCCAGGGCAGGGGCCAGCGGCGGCGAACCGGCCTCGCGGTCCAGCCCGCGCGCTCCGAGCCGCGCTTCCAGATGTCCCAGGCGATCGACGCCCCAGAACCACTCGCCTTCGAAGTGAAACATGCCGCCCAGATAGTGTCCGAGCTCGGCGCGTCGGGCCGCGCCAGCGGCGAGCAAAGCGTCTGCGCGGCCTGGACTTGGAGCTCCACTTGACGTCGCCCGTCCGGTGAGCGTCGTGTCATCGCCCATCCACAGGCTGGCCCCGGCGGTAGGCGCGACATCGTCGAAGCGTCCCTGATCAAGCGCTTCGGCGAGAACGGCCTGAAGATGCTTCACCGCTTTCGGGGCGGGCAAGACGGCGTTGCCCGGAAACGCGAGCCCTCGGACCTGCGCTACCCGGGCCGCATCACGGAGGCCATAGGCGCGAAGCCGTTCACGATCGGGCGCGGCGGAATCCTCGGGCGGCGGAACAAGACAGATCTCGATCTCCGCCGCGTAGCGCGTGCGCAGCCTGGGCAGCATCTGCGCCGCCAGGTGAGAATAAGGGTCGTCGGCCTGGTGGAAGTAGCGGATGGTCGGCCGCTCGCCGCGCAAGCGGGCCGACAACGCCGCCGTGTCTCGGGCCCACCTCCGGCGGGTGGGACTGGTCAGGGCGGTAGTCACGCTTCGCATGATCAGGGCGCGCAGGGACAAGGCAGGGCCTCCAGGTCGATCGTTGGATGACATCTAGCGGCACGATGAATGTCAATATATGCTGCGCTTAACAGTGTGAAAGAGAAGGGGAGGCGCGCATGAAGGCCTGGAAACCGCTTGTCGCGGGTGTCGCTGTTCTGGCTGTCGCGGGCGCGACGGCGTGGCATTTCCGCTTTGACTTGATCGTGATGCTGGCCAAGGCCCGGCAGCCCAAGATCGTCGCCAACATGCCGGTGACCTGGGTCAAGGGGCCCGAAGCGGCGCCGGCAGATGCGCAGCGGCCGCCGAACGTGGTGTTCATCCTGGCTGATGACCTAGGCTACAACGACATCACGCTGAATGGCGGCGGCGTCGCCGGAGGAACCGTGCCCACGCCTGCGATCGACTCGATCGCCAAGGACGGGGTGACCTTCGCCAACGGCTACAGCGGCAACGCCACCTGCGCGCCTTCGCGCGCGGCGATCATGACCGGCCGCTACGCCACGCGGTTCGGTTTCGAGTTCACGCCGACGCCGGTGGCGTTCTCGCGGGTCGTCGGAGGGCATGCCGGAGATCCGCTGCATCCCTCTCGCTTCAATGAGGCCGAGGTGAAGAACATCCCGAAGGATGAAAACAGCCAGGCGGTCCCCAGCACCGAGATCACGATCGCCGAGGCGCTTAAGACCAAGGGCTATCACACCATCCACCTGGGCAAGTGGCATCTGGGCGGTGTGAAGGGTTCGCGGCCGGAGGATCAAGGCTTCGATGAGAGCCTAGGCTTTATGGCCGGCGCCTCGTTGTTCGCGCCGGTGGGCGACCCCAGCGTCGAGGAGTCGCGCCAGGATTGGGATCCGATCGACAAGTTCCTGTGGGGCGCCGCACCGTTCGCGGTGCAGTACAATGGCGGTCCGCTGTTCAACCCCACCCACTATATGACCGACTACCTGACGGACGAGGCGGTGAAGGCGATCGACGCCAACAAGAACCGGCCGTTCTTCATGTATCTGGCCTATAACGCCGTCCACACGCCGCTGCAGGCGCCCAAGGCCGACTACGATGCGCTGTCGCACATCAAGGACCATCGGATGCGCGTCTACGCGGCCATGGTCCGCAACCTCGATCGCAATGTCGGCAAGGTTCTGCAGGCGCTTAAGGACCGGGGGCTGGACGACAATACGCTGGTGATCTTCACCTCGGACAACGGTGGGGCGAACTACATTGGTCTGCCGGACATCAACAAGCCGTATCGCGGTTGGAAGGCGACGTTCTTCGAGGGTGGAATCAAGGTGCCGTTCCTGCTGCGCTGGCCCGCCCAGCTGCCCGCCGGCGCGGTCTATCGCAGCCCGGTGGGCCACGTGGACATCTTCGCCACCGCCGCCGGCGCGGCCGGCGCGCCGACGCCGAAAGATCGGGTGCTGGACGGCGTCGATCTCGTTCCCTTCATCAAGGGTCAAGCCTCGGGCGACCCCCACAAGGCGATCTTCTGGCGTTCAGGCCGATACAAGACCGTGATGGCGGGCGGTTGGAAGCTGCAGGTGGCTCAGGAGCCGAACAAGTCTTGGCTCTTCGACCTCACCACCGATCCGACGGAACGCAAGGACCTGTCCAAGGCGCGGCCGGACAAGCTTCGCGAAATGCAGGCGATCCTGGCGCAACTTGACGGGCAGATGGTTAAGCCTGCATGGCCATCCTTGGTCTCTGGCGCGTTCTATATCGATCACCCCGGCGGCCAGAAGGCCAAGCCGAGCGACGAGTACATCTATTGGGACAACTGAGGGCAGCCGCCATCCTGATGACCCTGGCGCTGGCGGGCTGCGGCCGGCCAGCGCCCAAGGCTTGCCTGGCTGATCCCCCCGTCCCGGACCCGCAGAACCGCACGGCGGGCATGGTCCGGCTGGCGGGGGGCGCGTTCCAGATGGGGGCGGCGCCGCTGCGTCCGGAGGAAGGACCGCCGCAGACCGTCAAGGTTGCGCCGTTCTGGATCGATCGAACCGAAGTCACCAACGCCGCCTTCGCGCGGTTCGTCGAGGCTACGGGATATCGCACCGTGGCCGAACGACCGCTCGACCCCGCGCGCTACGCCCACGTACCGGCGGCGCAGCGGCGTCCGGCCTCGCTCGTCTTCGTGGGGGCGAAGGGGGCGAGGTCGGACGATCCTTCCCAATGGTGGCGGGTGATCCCCGGCGCCGACTGGCGGCATCCGGAAGGGCCCGGCTCGAACATCCGCGGCAAGGACGCCTGGCCGGTGGTTCACATCGCCTGGGAGGACGCCATGGCCTATGCTCGCTGGCTGGGTCGCGACCTCCCGACCGAAGCCGAATGGGAGTACGCCGCGCGCGGCGGTCTCGTGGGCAAGCGCTACACCTGGGGCGACCAGCCGCAGGATCCATCCAAGCCACGCGCCAACACCTGGCAGGGCGTCTTTCCAGCCCAGGATCTCGGCGATGACGGCTTCAAGGCCCAGGCCGCGCCTGTCGGTTGCTTCCCGCCGAACGGTTATGGCCTGCGCGACATGGCGGGTAATGTATGGGAGTGGACCCGGGATTGGTTCAGGCCCGGCCTTGATCCGGTCAGCGTCATCGAGCAGGGCGGTCCGCCAGAGGCCCGCGCCCTCGATCCCGAAGACCCGAGCGGCCCCAAGCACGTGGTCAAGGGCGGCTCCTTCCTCTGCGCTGACGACTACTGCTTCCGCTATCGCCCTGCGGCGCGAACGCCGGGCCCGCCGGATAGCGGCGCTTCACACGTTGGTTTCCGGACCGTCCTGCGCGCTGAACGCTGAACGCTGAGGCTCGGTCTCGGGCCCAGGTAGCGAGGGCGTCGGGGCTGAGTCCGACGCCCTTCTCGTACCGCCAGGCGCGCTAGAAGCCTGGCCCGGGGCGGGTGCGGATATTGAGCTGGCCCGCCAAGCCGGCCTTCCGATGGTGTTCGATGGCGTGCATTTCCGGCGAGAGCGCCATCGTCTGGAAGGCGGCGAGGGAGGGGTATTCGGCCAGGGCGACCGCGTCCCACATCTCCTCCACCTCGCCCAGAAGCAGCCCGGTGACCGCGCCGCTATAGCGGATGCGACCGCCCAGCGCCTCGACCATGGCCGAGACGGCGGCGCCGTAGCGGGCATAGGCCTCGCGGCCCGACAGCTCAGGTTCCGAGCCGTCGGGATATTCGGCCTTCTCCTTGAATTTCAGCAAGTTGACCATGACGAATGGACCATCGTCAGGCGCGCCGAAGAACTCTTGGAATTGTTCGGGGCTGGGGAAGACGGTGTTGACGACCTTCATCTGACGGCTCCGGTTCAGGCTTTGGGCAGACCGGCGACGAGACCGTCCAGCAGCGACGCGATCTCCGAGGGGCTGTCCTCCTGCACGAAGTGGCCGCCCTTCAGCGTCGTGTGGGCAACGCCCTTAGTTCCGGGCACACGGGCCAGGAACATCGCCTCGCCACCGCGCGTGATCGGGTCGGCGTCGCTGAAGGCGGTGACGAAGGGCTTTTCGAATTTTTCCAGCACCGCCCAGGCGGCCTTGTTCTCTTCGACCGAGGCGTGTTTGGGCGTGATCGGCACCAGCGCCGGGAAGATGCGGGCGCCTTCCTTGTAGCTTTCGTCCGGGAAGGGCGCGTCATAGGCCGCCCGTTCTGCGTCCGACAGATCGCGCGCCGTGCCGCCGTTCAGGATGAAACCGATGGGCAGTTCCGGCGTGTTCTGGCTGAAGTTCAGCCACGCCTCGAAGCCCTCGCTCTTGCCCACGCCGATCGGCAAGCCAGTATTGGAGACCACCACGGCCGAGAAGCGTTCCGGGAACGCGGCCACGAGGCGCAGACCGATCAGGCCGCCCCAGTCCTGACAGAACAGCACGATGTCCTTGAGGTCGTTCTGGACCAGCCAGTCGCTCATCCACGCCACGTGGCGCTCGTAGGTGTAGTCGGCGCGCTTGGCGGGCTTGTCGGAGCGGCCGAAGCCAATGAGGTCCGGCGCCAAGGCGCGACGCCCCTTGGCGACCAGGTCGGCGATGACCTTGCGATAGAGATAGGCCCAAGACGGCTCGCCGTGCATCAGCAGGATCGGCCGCTGATCCTTGGGCCCTTCGTCGACGTGGTGGATGCGCAGCGACGTGCCGTCGGCGTCGGTCACCTCCGTATAACGGGGCGCGAAAGTCCAGTCCGCCAAGCCCTCGAACCGCTCGTCCGGCGTCCGCAACACATCCATGGGATTTCTCCGACCATCGAGATTTGTATTGACACTATGCGTGCCATTATGTCGCCTATTGGTCAAGGACGAGATGGAGAGGGCGGATGCGTAAGGTTTGGATCGGGTTGGGCGTTGCGGCCGGCGTGATCGCGGTGGGTCTGGGAAGCGCCTGGTTGATGCGCGAGCGCCTGGCGCAAGCCGCTATGCGCAAGGTCTATGAGCAGGTCCTGGCCGTCGATACGATGAAGGACTTGCCGGATGGCCTGCATGTGGGTCTCTGCGGGGCGGGATCGCCGATGGCGGATCCGCTGCGGTCTGGGCCCTGCGTGGCGGTGGTCGCGGGCAAGGATCTCTTCGTGGTCGACTCAGGGTCCGGATCGACCCGCAACCTACTGCTGATGAATATGCCGCCCCCGCGCGTGACCGGGGTATTCATCACCCACTATCACTCCGACCACATCGCCGACCTGGGCGAACTGATGCTGCAGCGCTGGGCGTCGGGAGCCTCCAAGACGCCGACGCCGATCTACGGCCCGCAAGGGTTGGAGCAGGTGGTTCAAGGCTTCGAGCAAGCCTACACGCTGGATCGCGGCTACCGCATCGCCCACCATGGCGAGGCCGTGGCGCCGCCATCGGGCTTTGGCGGCGAGCCGCACGCCTTCGTGGCCAATCCGGCGGCGCCCGATATTCTGGTGCTGGAGAAGCCCGGCTTGAAGGTCTGGGCCTTCCCGGTGGCGCACCATCCGGTGGAAGGCGCCGTCGGCTATCGCTTCGAATACAAGGGGCGCAGCGTCGTGATCAGCGGCGACACGGGCCCTTCGGAACGCTTGGTGAAGGCCGCCAAGGGCGCTGACCTCTTGCTGCACGAAGGGTTGGCGCCGAACCTGGTGGCCGTTCAGAAGGAAGTCGCCGAGAAGCTGGGTCGCGACAACTACGCCCATATCTTCCACGACATCCTCGACTACCACACCGCCCCGGAGGTTGCGGCCCGCGAAGCCAAGGCGGCGGGTGTCGGCGCGCTCCTGTTCTATCACATCATCCCGCCGCTGCCGGTCCGCGCGCTGGACGGACCGTTCCTCGGCCGCTCGCGCCAGATCTTTGGCGGACCCGTCAAGGTTGGCCGGGATGGCGACTTCGCCTCGCTGCCGGTGGGTTCCAAGGAGATCAAGTGGTCGAACCGGCTGATTGTCCTCTAGTTCGCACTTGGCCCCACGCCGCTCGCGGGGCTAAGCAGAACCGAACAGACTGAGAGGATTCCGTTCGTGAGTTCTGCGCCGCGCTACCTTCGAGCGGGGGCCGATGTCGAGCCCGAAGCCCCCGCCGCGGACGGTCGCCGCCGGCGTTCGCAGGACAGTCGCGCCCGGATCGTTCAGGCCATGCTCGATCTTGTCCGCGAGGGGGAGATCTCTCCTTCCGCCGAGCTGGTGGCGACGCGGGCGGATGTCGGTCTGCGTACGGTGTTTCGCCACTTCAAGGACCTCGAGAGCCTGTATCTCGAGATGTCGGCGGTGATCGAGGGCGAGCTGATGTCGCTGGTCCACACTCCGTTCAAGGGCGCGACCTGGCGCGAGCGGGTGCTGGAGCTCGTGGAGCGTCGGGGTTGGGCCTATGAGCGGATCGGCCCCTTCAAGCGCGCTTCGGAAGTTCTTCGCCACAGCTCACCGACCCTGGTGGCTGACAACACCAAGATGGTCGAGGTCTCCCGCGAGATTTTGCGCCGACAACTGCCGGTCGAGATCGCCAAGGATCGCGTCCTCTTCGAGGGGATCGACATGCTGCTCAGCTTCGATGTCTGGAACCGTCTGCGGCGCGATCAGGCGCTTTCGCCCAAACGCGCGACGGAGGTCTTGCAGGGCATGATCGGCCGATTGCTGGAGGTCGCCGGCGCAGCCTGAGGGGCGCTAAGGTGCGCCCCAGGGCCTGGACGCGCGACTGCTGCCACCTTGTGGCGGCAGCGTGGCGGTCAGCCTCTTTCTCGCACCGACGGGAACAGCGAAGTTCGAGCGACGTTGTCGTCGCTTAGGCGCCAGCGATCTTCGCTTGCCCCAGGAGCGCGCATGAAGCCGGACGATTTTCCCCTGATAGGCGCCGCTGTAGAGGCGCAAAGCCTGGTGGAGCGCTATCTGGCCGTGCGGCGTCGGACCGAGAACCTGGCCGCCCCGCTGTCGCCCGAGGACCAGGCCGCCCAATCGATGCCTGACGCCAGTCCGACGAAGTGGCATCGGGCTCACACCACGTGGTTCTTTGAGACCTTTCTGCTGACGCCCTTTTTGCCGGGGTACACGGTCTACGACCCCGCGTTCGGCTATCTCTTCAACTCGTATTACGAAGCGGTCGGGCCTCGACAGCCGCGGCCTCAGCGCGGACTGCTGACGAGGCCTTCGGTGATAGAGGTGGGCGCCTATCGCGCATTCGTCGATGCGGCGATGACGCGTCTGCTGTCCCAGGCGCCGACACCGGAAGTCCTTGAGCGGCTGGAATTGGGCCTCGCGCATGAGGAGCAACATCAGGAGCTGATCCTGATGGATATTCTGCATCTCTTCGCCCAGTCGCCGCTCGACCCAGCCTACCGGGTGGCCGAGCCTCGGAGGTCTGGCGATGCCGGCCCTCAGCGCTTCCTGCGCTTCGAGGGGGCACTGGTCGATGTCGGCGCTCGGGAAGCGGGTTTTGCTTTCGACAACGAGCGGCCCCGCCATAAGGCCTATGTCGCGCCTTACCAGTTGGCTGATCGTCTCGTCACCAATGGCGAATGGCTGGCCTTCATGGAAGCAGGCGGTTATCGCCAGGTCGAGTTCTGGCTGTCCGACGGCTGGACCCTGGCGCAGTCCGAAGGCTGGGAAGCGCCCGCCTACTGGCGTCGCGAGGAGGCCGGCTGGAGCACCATGACGTTGGAGGGGCGGCGTCCCGTCGATCCTAACGCGCCGGTGCTTCACGTCAGTTACTACGAAGCGGCCGCCTACGCCGCCTGGAGCGGCCACCGCTTGCCCACCGAGGCGGAGTGGGAGGCGGCGGCCACCAGTGTCGAAAGCGGAGCGCTTCGGCAACTCTACGGTCACGCCTGGCAATGGACCTCCAGCGCCTACGCGCCCTATCCCGGTTTTCGGCCGGGCGCCGGAGCGCTTGGCGAGTACAACGGCAAGTTCATGGTCAACCAGATGACCCTGCGCGGCGGCTGTCTAGCGACCCCGCCCGGCCACTCAAGGCCAAGCTATCGAAACTTCTTCCACCCGGGCAGCCGCTGGATGTTCGCCGGCGTTCGGCTTGCCGAGGATGATCGCCCGCCGCTTCCAACGCCGAAGAACGCCTTCCTCGATGAGGTGGTGGCGGGTCTCTCCGGTGGGCAAAAATCGCTTCCGTCAAAGTACTTCTACGACGCGGAAGGCTCACGTCTTTTCGAAGCGATCTGCGAGCTGCCCGAATACTATCTCACGCGCACGGAAACGGCTCTTTTGTCGAAGATCGCGCCCGAGATCGCCGTTCTTGTTCCGCCCGACGCCGCGCTTGTGGAGTTTGGTAGCGGCGCGAGCGCAAAGACCCGGATCCTGTTGGACGCCGCGCCGCAGATCGCCGTCTACGCGCCGATCGACATCAGCCCGGAGGCCTTGGACTCGGCCGCGCGGCGTATCCGCTCAGTCTACCCCAGGCTGGTCGTTACGCCCCTGGTCGAGGATTTCACGCGCGCCATCGTTTTACCGGACGCGGCTCAAGGTCGTGCGGCGGTAGGTTTCTTTCCAGGGTCCACGATCGGCAATTTCGCGCCGGCTGAGGCCGAGGCCTTGCTGGGGCAGGCGCGAGCGCTTTTAGGGAAGGGCTCAACCTTCATCGTGGGCGCGGACGTCGCCAAGGATCCGAACGTACTGATCCCAGCCTATGATGACGCCCAAGGTGTGACAGCGGCGTTCAACCGCAACATCCTTGCCCACATCAATCGCGCACTGGGCGGGTCTTTCGAGCTGGAGGCGTTCGCGCATCGCGCGGTTTGGAACGCGGACGACAGCCGCATTGAGATGCACCTTGAAAGTCTGCGCGATCAGGCCGTGACGATAGCCGGCCGGAGTTTCCCGTTCCGAGTGGGCGAGACGATCCACACTGAGAATTCTCACAAGTATCGCCCGGAGATGTTCGAAGCGATCGCGGAGCGCGCGGGCTGGCGTGTGATGCGGCGATGGACCAGCGAGGATCCGGCCTTCGCGATCTATGCCCTGACTGCGTGAGGCTTGCAGGTCTGCGGGCGTCTGAGCCGCGTCAATTGAGCGCCTCAAGCCAAGAAGTGCGCCCATCGCTCATCTCGCGGACGGGCGAAAGCGCGCCGGCTTCGAGATCCGAAGCCGGCGCGTCTGCTTAGAGGGTTGCTTAGAGAGACCTTTCGCCGGGGCGGGAGCCCCGCGACGACGATCCGCCTTTACGGCCAGCGTTGGCCGCGAGGTCTCGATCCTTGGCGAAGCTGCGTTTCTCGCTGGGCACGCTAGCTCCGCCTTTCCTGGCGATCTCGCGGCGGCGTTCCGGGTCCATGGCGGCGAAACCGCGACGACCGCGGGGACGTTCGCTATCGGTGTCCATGTGGGGCTCCTAGTCGGGACTGGTCACAGGCGGAACGCGCGAGAAGGCGGCGCTGTAAGGACGATCGTCTCCCGGATCGACCGGGGGCGAGCGTGGGGGCTCCTCGACCGGGGCGACGCCGGGCTCATACTCGGGCGGCTTGGGCTCGGGCGGGGGCGGGGCGTCGGGATCGGTCATGGCGTCCTTCCTGTGCGTTCCAGTGAAGTAACCGGTGAAGCCGCTTTCGGTTCACCGTCGGAACGGACTAATTACGTCGCGAGCCGGTGTTCAGCCGTTCAAGGAGTTGCTCAAAAAATGGCTGCAACGAAGAAGCAGATGGGGAGACGGGTGCTCGCCCATTGGCGTTTGGCGGCGTCTTTCACGGCCGGCTTGGTCGTCTGGAGCGTGGCGAAGTACTTTGACGCCCCCAGGGGTGCTCATGTTTTGCTGGGCTGGGACGCCGGAGCGATTATCTATCTGGCGACGACATGGTGGCTGTTCCTTACCGCAAGCGAGGCCAAGGTGCGGTCGCGGGCGGCGGAGGAGGACGAGGGCGTGCCCGTTCTGCTGTTAATCGTCCTGGCGGCGATCCTGGCGAGCTTGGGGGCCGTCGTCGACGCTATGATTACGGCCAAGGACAGTACCGACGACATCAAGTTTCTCGTCGGTGTGGCGGCCGGGTCAACGATGATGCTGTCCTGGCTGGTGCTGCAGTCGGCCTTCGTTCTTCACTATGCGCATCGCCATTTCGGGCGCGGCGAAGGCCAGGGCGGCATCCAGTTTCCAGGTGAACCACCCACCAGCTACATGGACTTCGCCTATCTGGCTTTCAGCGTCGGCGCGACATTCCAGGTCTCGGACAACAGCATCCTGACTTCGAAACTGCGCCGGCTGGTGACGGCCCACGCGGCGGCCGCCTATTTCTACAACACCGCCATTCTGGCTCTGGGGATCAACATCATCGCCAGTTTGGTCGGGGGATAGCGTCAGCCAGGTGGTCGCCCGCCGCGTCCGTTCGCGCCAATCGGACCACGCCCCCGCTCGGAGCCCAGGGCTTCGCCGCCCCGCCCCGGGCGCAAGCCGACCTGCGAGGGGGTCTTGGGAAGTTCCGCTAGCCGCAGCAGTCCGTCTCGGTCCTTGTCTAGCAAAGCAAAGCGGGCCTTCGCTGCTCTGGCCGCCTCCTCACGGGTTATCCGCCGATCGAAGTCTCCGTCCGAGGCCATGACGGGTTGCGGCTCGGCGATCAGGCCGTAAAGCGCTGCGCCTTGCAGCATGTTCGCGCTCCGTTGCCGGGGTCTGGGTTGTTCATCTCCGCCCTGCCCAAGTCCCCTCGGCCCTGGGCGCATCGGTTCTGGGGCGGGGCCGCCCAGTATTTCCGGCGCGATGCGGTTCTCGTAGGCGGAGACCTCAAAACCGTCGATGACGCCGTTGCGATCCGCATCAAGGACGACGAAGAAGCGCAGGGTGTCGGCGACGAACTCGTCGCGGCTCAAGGCGCCGTCGTGGTTAGCGTCGGCGCCCGCGAACCAGGTCACGACGGGATAGGGCGCGTCGGACGGCGCGCGAAATGGCTCGCCAGCGGGACTTATGAAGAGCTGCGGACTCTGTCGACCGGGGGCGTATTCGTCCCTGCGGTGGGAGCTGTGCGGTTCGAGCGGTTCGTGTGGCGCACTGGAGCAGGCTGACAGCGCAGCGGCCAATCCGACGGTCAGACCGAGTGAGCGTAGCAACATAGAGGTGTCTCCAAGCGGTACGGACTTGAAGATCACAAGCTTGGCCTTGAGATGGCCGGCGGCGCCGAACGGTTTTCCGGGAGGAAACAAACCTGACCCGTCGCCGCCGTAATCAGGCCGGCAGTTTCACCGTGGCGCGGAGGCCGCCGCCGAGTCGGTTGGCCAGGGTGACGTCGCCGCCATGCGCGCGCGCCAGAGAGCGGACGACAGCCAACCCTAGACCCATCCCGCCGGTCTCGCGATTGCGCGAGGGCTCACCCCGGTAAAACGGCTCAAAGACGCGCTCCAGGTCGGCCGGCGGCACGCCGGGGCCATCGTCGTCGATCTCGATGATCGCCATGCCGTCCTCGGAGAACGCGCGGCCCCGCGCTCGGCCGCCATACTTGAGAGCGTTTTCCACCAGATTGGAGACGAGGCGCTTCAGGGCCACCGGGTCGCCCTCGATGATGGTCTTCTCGGCCCGCTCGACCGTGGTGTCGCCCCCCGTCTCGGCGGCTTCGTCCATGACGCTTTCCAGCAGCGAGGACAGTTCCAGCTTGGTGCGTTCGGCCGGGCGGTTGGTGTCGCGCACGAACCCTAAGGTGGCGGCGATCATGGCCTCCATCTGGTCGATATCGGCGGCGAGCTTGGGCCGGACATCGTCTGGCACGGCCTCGATCCGGAACTTCAGGCGGGTGAGAGGGGTGCGCAGATCATGGGCGATCGCCCCGACCATCGCCGTGCGATCCTCCACATACCGACGCAGGCGCTCCTGCATCATATTGAAGGCGTTGGCGGCGGCGACGACCTCGCCCGAGCCGGTGATGGTCAGCGGCGGGGTGCGGGGATCCTTGCCCAGACGCTCGGCGGCGTCGGCGAAGGCGGTGATCGGCTGGGCCAGCCGTCGGGCGAACAGCCAGGCCAGCGGGGTGACGGCGATCACCGACAGCAGCAGGATCAGCAGGATGCGCTGCTGCCAGCTATCGAAGCGCAGGGTGGGCTTGGGCTCCACGACCAGCCAGTGACCATCGCTTTGCCGGACCCCGACCTTGAAGTCGCCAAAGATCAGGGGCTCGTCACGAGCCTGGGCGTTCCGCGCATTGCCGCCGCCGCCCGGGGCGGCGCCTTCACGGGCGAAGGGCTCGCGCGAGCCGGGCTGAGCGTTGGTCGAGGGCGGGGGCGCATCCGGCTTGGGCGGGGTGACGGGCGTGCGACGCACGAAGAAGCGCGGGCCGTTGTCGATCTGCAGTTCGACGCGATTGGCGGGTACGCCCAGCGCCTTGCCGATGCCGGCCTTGAAGTCGGCGCGCCGCGGCGTATCCGGGCCGCCCGAGCGGATCGAGCCCTCACGCTTGACCACCAGCAGCCGTCCATCGCGCGGCTGGACCGACTGCCCGGTCTTCAGCGCTTTGACGATCTCGCTGGAGCGATAGAACTCCGGCGGCGGCGGCGGCAGGGTGAAGATCACCGCGATCGAGATCAACTGCGCCGCCACCAGGGTGACGATCAACAGTTCCAGCGCCTGAACGAACAGCGGCGCCCCGCGCCGGGACAGGATCATGGCGTGCGCACGACCTTGGCGGTGAACATGTAGCCTTCGCTGCGGATGGTGCGGATCAGCTCGCTGCCGCCGCCATCGTCGAGCTTGCGGCGCAGGCGGCTGATCTGCACGTCGATGGCGCGGTCATAGGCGTCGCTGTCGCGGCCTCGCGCCAGGTCCAGCAACTGGTCGCGTGTCAGCACTCGCTGAGGGCGCTCCACGAAGGCGCGGAGCAGCGAGAATTCGCCGCTGGAGAGGTTCACCACGACCGATTGCGGCGAACGCAGCTCGCGACGGACGAGGTCCAGCCGCCAGCCGGCGAATTCGCAGGCCGCGCCCATGGCGTCGTCGACGACACGGGGTTCCTGGCGGCGGCGGAGTACGGCGCGGACGCGGGCCAGCAACTCGCGAGGATTGCAGGGCTTGGGCAGGTAGTCGTCGGCGCCGAGTTCAAGGCCGACGATCCGGTCGGTTTCCTCGCCCATGGCCGAGAGCATGATGATCGCCGGCCCATCGGCGGCGGCCGAGAGGCGTCGACAGATGGCCAGACCGTCTTCGCCCGGCAGCATGACGTCGAGCACGATCAGGTCGATCGGACCGCGCGCCAGCACCTGCTCCATCGTACGCGCATCCTGGGCGGTTTCGACGATGTAGCCGTGCTTGGCGAGGAAGTCGGAGACGACGTCGCGGATGCCGGGGTCGTCATCGACAATCAGGATCCGCGAGGATGCGCCACGGGCCGCGTCGAGGTCGCCTTGAACGGAGTTCTGGACATTTTCCATGCAATTTTCCTGTCACGTCCCCGTCGCGTTCAGATTTCACGGCTGAAACAGCCGCGCAACCCAGGCCGCGACCGGACGTCTCAGGTCTGTCAGCCGGGCGAGTTGTTCTTCGGGATCTGGAATCCCGCGCCCTGGGCCTTCATCGCCGCGATCACTCGATCCCCGACAAAGGGATTGCCACGACGCTCGGCGCCGAAGGTCGACATGGGGCCATGGCCCGGCACGAAGCGAACATCTTCGCCCAGCGGCCAGAGCTTCTGGGTGATCGAGTCGATCAGGTCCTGGTGGTTGCCCATGGGAAAGTCGGTGCGACCGATCGATCCCTGGAACAGCACATCGCCGACCTGGGCGAACTTGGTCTCGCGGTGGAAGAACACCACGTGTCCCGGGGTGTGGCCTGGGCAGTGAAAGACTTCGAACTCGGTCTCGCCCAGGGTGACCTTGTCGCCGTCGTCGAGCCAGCGATCGGTGACGAAGATGCGGGCCTCGGGGATGCCGTACATCTCGCCGCTTTCCTGGATGCGGTCGATCCAGAACTGGTCGTCCTTGTGCGGGCCCTCAATCGGCGCGCCCGTCCGCGCCTTCAACTCGGCCGCGCCGCCGGCGTGATCCATGTGGCCATGGGTGATCCAGATTTTCTCGAGCGTCAGACCCTTGTCAGCGATGGCCTTGAGCAGGCGATCAACTTCGCCGCCGGGATCGATCACGGCGGCCTTCATCGTCGTCGTACACCAGACGATCGTGCAGTTCTGCTGCAGCGGGGTGACCGGGGCGATCACGGCGGCGATCGGCATGGTCTGGGTCATGGAAACTCCTTGGCTGCGCGCAACATAGACGCAGGGCCAGCCCAAATGAAGAAGGCCCGGGATCGCTCCCGGGCCTTCTGTTGTCCACCAGGGTGGCGGATTACTTCACGTCGTCCACGCCACGACCCATCGCCTCGGCGGGCGAGTTCATGTCGGTGTCTTCGGTGATGTCGATGCCCTTGGCGAGCTTGGAGTGCCAGAAGCCGTAGGCGATGTAGATCACCGCGCCGACCGTGGCGTAACCGCCCAGGATCATCAGCGGCAGCGGATTGTCGTTCATCGCGTGAACGATCATCGGCTGGAAGTTCTGCCAAGCCAGGCCCAGACAGGCGAGGATGCCAAGCACGGCGGTGAAGATGCCGCCGGGAACGCGGAACGGACGCGGCAGGTCGGGGTGCTTGATGCGCAGATAGATCACCGACAGGCAGACGATCGAGAAGGCGACGGCCGTGCCCAGCGACACCAGATCGCCCAGCAGGCTGATCGGCAGGAACGAGGCGGCGATGGCGATCACGACGCCCAGCAGGATGGTGCCCATCCACGGGGTGCGGAACTTCGGGTGGATCTCGGCGAACACCTTCGGCAGCAGGCCGTCGCGGGCCATGGTGTAGAAGATGCGGGTCTGGCCGTAGCAAAGCACCAGCATGACCGACGACAGACCGGTGATGGCGCCGATCTTGATGGCGAAGCTGATCAGGTTCAGCTTGCCGCCTTCGGCTGCGGCGTAGGGGATGTCGGCCCATTCCAGGCCCATGCGGTCGATGGCGACGGCGATCGGGGCCGGGCTGGCCAGTTCACGGAAGGGGACGACGCCGGTCATCACGGCCGCGACGGCCATGTAGATCAGCGTACAGATCACCAGAGCGCCCAGGATCCCGATCGGCACGTCGCGCGAGGGGTTCTTGGCTTCGGCGGCGGCGGTCGAAACGGCTTCGAAACCGACATAGGCGAAGAAGATGATGGCGGCGCCGCGGAAGATGCCGCCGATGCCGAACTCGCCGGGCTGACCGGTCGGCTCGGGGATGAAGGGGTGCCAGTTCGCCGGATTGATGTACTGCGCGCCGACCGCGATAAACGTCACCAGCACGATCACCTTGATGACCACGATGGCGTTGTTGACGTTGGCGGACTCGCTGACGCCGATCACCAGCAGGGCCGAAACCATGGCGATGCCGATGGCGGCCACCAGGTTCAGCGTGCCGGTCATGGCGAACATCGTGCCGCCGCCAGGCGCGGCAACGGCTTGGATCAGCGGCGTCGCCCACATCGGGGCGTCAGCGCCGGCCACCTGGATCATCGGGAAATTGATCCCCAAGGCGTGCAGGGTGCTGACCACATAGCCCGACCAGCCGACCGCCACGGTCGAGGCGGCCACGCCGTACTCAAGCACGAGCAGCCAGCCCATGATCCAGGCGAAGACTTCGCCCAGAGTGCCGTAGGCGTAGGTGTAAGCGGAGCCCGAAACCGGCATGGTCGAAGCCAGTTCGGCGTAGCAAAGGCCGGCCAGGGCGCAGGCGATGCCCGCGACAATGAACGACAGCATGATGGCGGGACCGGCGTTGGCCGAGGCCACCTGACCCGTCAGCACGAAGATGCCGGCGCCGATGATGGCGCCGACGCCCAGGCTCATCAGGTTGATGGGACCCAGCGTACGCTTCAGCTGGCTATGGGCGGCTTCCTTCTGGATGCTCGCGATCGACTTTTTCAAAAATAGCCTGTTTCCGGCCATGTGTGCGTTTCCCCAACGACCAGCGAACCCCCGCCGGTCAGGCATTGGGGGCGGACGTTAGTCAGAGAGGCGTCATCGCGCAACGCCTTGCGGTGACGGATGCGATTTCAGGGGCTATGCCTCCACCCAATGCTGCCGATCGAGAATGTCCTGCCCGCGCTGAAGGCGGCGCTGCTCGCAAACAACGCGACCGTGCTGGTTGCGCCGCCCGGCGCGGGTAAGACCACGGCCGTTCCGCTGGCCTTGTTGGACGCGCCGTGGGTCGAGGGACGAAAGATCATCGTGCTGGAGCCTCGTCGTCTGGCCGCCCGCGCGGCGGCCGCGCGCATGGCGTCCAATCTGGGCGAATCCGTTGGTGACACGGTTGGTTTTCGCGTCAGGCTCCAGTCGAAGGTATCGGCCAAGACACGGATCGAGGTTGTCACCGAGGGCGTGTTCACGCGAATGATTCTCGACGACCCCGGCCTGGACGGGGTCGCCGCCGTGCTGTTCGACGAGTTCCACGAGCGCAGCCTCGACGCCGATCTCGGCCTTGCCTTCGCCCGCGACGTTCAAAGTGTGCTGCGCGAGGACCTGCGCCTGCTGATCATGTCGGCGACGCTGGACGGCGCCCGTATCTCCTCGCTCTTGAATGACGCGCCTGTCGTCGAGAGCCAGGGCCGCATGTTCCCGGTCGACACGCGCTACCTCGGCCGCGATGAGCGCCAGCGACTCGAAGAGCGCATCGGGCGGGCGGTCGAGCGGGCTCTGGCCGAGGAGAGCGGCTCGATCCTCGTGTTCCTGCCCGGTCAGGGCGAGATCCGGCGAGCGGAAGCCTGGCTGAACGAGCGCCTGCGTCGCCCCGACGTCGATATCGCGCCGCTCTATGGTGCGTTGGAGCCGGCGGCGCAGGATCGCGCCATCTCTCCCGCCCCGTCTGGCCGCCGTAAGGTCGTGCTGGCCACCTCGATCGCCGAGACCAGCCTGACGATCGAAGGCGTGCGGGTGGTGATCGATGCGGGCCAGGCCCGTGTGCCGCGCTTTGATCCGGCCTCGGGCATCACGCGGCTGGAGACGGTGCGCGTCAGCCGCGCCGCCGCCGACCAGCGTCGTGGCCGCGCCGGCCGCACCGAGCCCGGCGTCTGCTACCGCCTGTGGGACGAGCCCGAGACCCGGTCGCTGCCGGCCTTCGCCCGGCCCGAAATCCTGGAGGCGGACCTGTCGCGGCTGGCGCTGGATCTGGCGCGTTGGGGGACGAAGGATCCTGGCGACCTGACCTTCCTGGATCCGCCGCCCGCCGCCGCCTTCGCCGAAGCGCGGGCGCTGCTGACCCGCGTTCAGGCCCTGGACGCGCAGGGCGACCTGACCGCCCACGGCAAGGCGCTGGCCGACCTGCCGCTGCCGCCGCGTCTGGCGCACATGGTCGCGCGGGGGGCGGCCTCGGGCCAGGCCCGCGAGGCGGCCGAGATCGCCGCAGTGCTGACCGAGCAAGGGCTGGGCGGTCGCGATGTCGACCTGCGGCGGCGGCTGGAGGGCCTTCATCGGGATCGCTCGCCGCGCGGTCGCGACGCCCTGGCCTTGGTGGAACGCTGGAGTCGCGCGGCCGGCAGGCCTTCGGGCGCAAAGTCGCTCGAAATTGGGCTGCTGCTGGCCGAGGCCTATCCCGAACGTGTCGCCAAGGCGCGCGGCAAGCCCGGTGAGTTTCAGCTGGCCGGCGGGCGCGGCGTCTATCTGGAGCCGACCGATCCGCTGGCCCGCGAGGCCTGGCTGGCGATCGGCGAGCTGGGCGGCGGCGACAGCCGCGACCGCATCCTGCTGGCAGCCGCCGTCGACGAAGCGGACCTCCGCGAGACCTTCGCCGATCGCCTGGTCGCCGAGGATCGCCTGGAGACCACCGGCGGCAAGGTGCGCGCCAAGCGGCTGCTGCGTCTGGGCAAGCTCGTTTTGGAAGAGCGGCTAATCGAGAACCCCGATTCCGCCATGATCGCCGGCGCGCTGACGGACCAGGTCCGCGCCGAGGGGCTGTCGGCCCTGCGCCTGGGCGAGCGGGGCAGGGCGCTGCTGGACCGCGTGGCCTTCCTGCGCGCGGTCGATGGCGACGCCTGGCCCGACCTGTCGGAGGCCGCCCTGATCGAACGCCTCGACGAATGGCTGGAGCCGCTGCTGGCCGGTCGCTCGTCGCTCTCCAGCCTGGACGAGGGGACTCTGCACGATGCGCTGAAGACGCTGGTGCCGTGGGACCTGCAGCGGAAGATGGACGCCCTGCTGCCCGTCCGCTTCGAAGCGCCGACCGGCAACACCTTCGCCATCGACTATTCCGCAGAGGGCGGACCCCGCGTCGAAGTGCGGGTGGGCGAGCTCTACGGCCTCTCCGAACACCCCAGCGTCGCCGGCGGCAAGGTCCCGCTGACGCTCTCGCTGCTGTCGCCCGCCCACCGCCCGATCCAGATCACCAAGGACCTGCCGGGTTTCTGGAAAGGCTCCTGGCGCGAGGTGAAGGTCGAGATGAAGGGGCGCTATCCCCGGCACGTTTGGCCGGACGATCCGGCGAACGCCGCGCCGGTGACGCGGGCTAAGCCGAGAGGGACGTGAGGGGGGTCTGCTAGCGACCCATACTTGCCCCCTCCGCGCCTTCGCGCTCCTCCCCCGGAGGGGGAAGAAGGGAAAGGCGCGCACCTTCCGCCCCCTATGGGGGCGGACGACCATGCGAAGCATGGTCCGGTGGGGGCCTGCGGCCTGTCCGATTTCCGCCCATAGCGGCCGTTTACGCCGCCGTCCGCTACCCCGTAACCGTATAGATCATGATCCCCGTGGCCACGCTGAGGTTCAGGCTATCCGCCCGGCCGCGCATCGGGATCTTCACGTTCACGTCGCACGCCGCCGCCAGCTCCGGCGGCAGGCCCTGTTGTTCGTTGCCCATCAGGATCAGCGACGGCTTCACATAGTCGGCGGACTTGTGGTCGACGGTGGCGGTCAGGAGCGTCCCCACCACGCTGCCGGGCCAGGTTTCGCGCCAGGCCAGGAACTCCGGGATCGTGGCCTTGGCGATCTTCACGGCGAAGATCGAGCCCATGGTCGCGCGGACGCCCTCGACCGAATAGGGATCGACGCAGTCGCCGACCAGGATCACCCCGCCGCAGCCCGCCGCGTCGGCGGTGCGGATGACGGTGCCGAGGTTGCCGGGGTCGCGGACGGCCTGCATGGCCACCCAGCAGGGGGCGCTCTCAGGCACGATGGCCGACAGCGGCGTGAATACCTGCTTGAAGACGGCGACAACCGCCTGCGGGTTGTCACGGCGCGAGACCTTCTCCAGGATTTCGCGATTGACCTCAATGACTTCGCCGCCGGCCTTGAGGCACGCAGCGACGGCCTTCTTCAGCATCGGATGGTCGGCGGCGTCGGGGCCGTACATGACGATCTTGGGCGCGTGACCGCAGTCGATCGCCTCGATGACGATCTTCAGGCCCTCGGCCAGGAACAGGCCGCTCTCCTCGCGTTCCTTGCGCATGTGCAGGGCGCGGACGGCCTTGACGGTGTTGTTGGTCAGGGAGGTGACGGTCTTGGTGTTCATGTCCCTCAGCCTTCCGACGACCAGCGCGCGAAGAACGACAGGCCGATCTGCCGGTCGCCCTTTTCCTCGACGAGGGACAGTTCACCCCAGTCGATGGCGCCGCCGCGGCCTTGCAGCTCCTGGGCCAGCAGTCCCGACATCGCCGCGCCAGAGACGCGGGCGGCGTAGGCGTTCATCAGCAGGAACGAGGCGTCGTCGCTGAGTAGGGTGGCGCAGTCCTTGGTCAGGGCGGCCAGGTCCTCGAACAGACGCCAGACCTCGCCGTCGGCGCCGCGGCCGAACTTCGGCGGGTCCAGAATGATGCCGTCGTACTTGTTGCCGCGCCGGACCTCGCGGGCCACGAACTTGCGGGCGTCCTCGACGATCCAGCGGATCGGCTTGTCGGCTAAGCCGGCGAAGGCCGCGTTCTCGCGGGCGAAGCCGACGGACTTCTTGGAGGCGTCGACGTGAGTGACGGCGGCGCCGGCGGCGGCGCAGACCAGCGAGGCCACGCCCGTATAGCCGAACAGATTCAGGATTTTAGGCTGAGCCTTGAAGGCGCGCACCCGCTCGTCCTGCCAGGCCCAGTTGGCCGCCTGCTCGGGGAAGAAGGCCAGGTGGCGGAAGGGCGTGAACTGGCCATGGAACTTGGCCTTGCCCCAGGCCAGATCGAACCTCTCGATCGGCTTGCCCTTGAACCGCCAGCGGCCGGCCTCGTCCTCGTCGGTGGGGTCGAAGACGGCGTCGGCATTGTCCCAGACCTTTTGCTCCAGGCGCGGCGCCCAGAAGCACTGCGGCTCGGGGCGAACGACGGTGTAGCGGCCGTAGCGCTCCAGCTTCTTGCCGTGCCCGCTGTCCAGCAGGGCGTAGTCAGCCCAGCCGGTGGTACGCATGACGATGGGGGCGGGAGCGATCTTCGGAGCCATCGCCCGCCCATACCGCCTTAGGGGGGCGAAGGTCCAGAGCGCGGCACATGCAGGGTCTTGTCCCATCGGTGGGGCGCGGTGATGAACTGATACAGCGCCTTGACCGCCGCCGCGCTCTGGCAGAGCCAATAGAGCGGCATGCCCAGCAGGTGCAGCCACCTGGGCTGTCCGCCCGCGCGCATCACACCGCGCGCCCCGGCGATCGCCGCTGCGCCCCAGCCCAGCACATAGAGCACAAGGTCCCAAGGCGGGATGGCCAGGGATGCGTCCGGCATGAAGTCGACAAGCGCCAAGGCCACGGCCACCGCCATGACAGGCCCATGCAGGTGCGATGAGGCGACCGACTGGGCCAGGGTCAGGCCAAGAGCGATGGCGTTTCGGGCCTGTCGCGGAACGGGCCCGCGCGCATGGACGGCGAGGGTCTGCATGTGTCCCTTGATCCACCGGGCGCGCTGGGGGAACCATTGGGCGCCGGTGGTCGGGGCCGTTTCCCAGGTGGGCCGATCGATGACGCCTAAGTGATAGCCCGCTGCGGCGAGCCGAAAGCCGACGTCCGCATCCTCGGTCACATTGTAGGCGTCCCAGGCGCCAATCCGCCGGAGTGCGGCGATCTTGAAGTGGTTGCTCGTTCCGCCCAGCGGGAACACCAGTCCCCATCGTGCGAGCGCCGGCAGCAGCACCTCGAAGTGGGCGGCATATTCGAGCCGGAACTGGGATGGCAGGAACAGCGAGAAGCCGGGGTCTTCGATCCGCAGGGGCGCCTGCAGGCACGCCAGGCGCGGATCGGAGGCCGCGAACCGCGCCGCCGCTTCGCGTAATTGGCCAGGATCGGGCATGTCCTCGGCGTCGTAGATCACCACCAGCTCGCCTCGGGCGCGTTCCAGCGCGTAGTTGCAGGCGCGGGGCTTGGTGCGCGGTGTCCCGGGTGGGACCACCAGCACCTGCACGAAACTTGGCAAGTCCAGGGCGCGGGCGACGGCGCGGGTGGTCTCGTCGTCTGCTTCCAGCACAATCAGCGCCTGCAATCGGTCGCGTGGGTAATCGATGGCGCAGAGGTTTTCGATCAGCTCGGGCAGGACCTCGGCTTCGCGGTAGAGGGGCGCGATGATCGTGTAGGCAGGAAGCTCGGCGTCCGGCAGCGACGGCCGCGTGTGTCGAGGCAGGGGCGTCATCGACGCCGCCAGCCGGGTGAGGCCGCCGAGAAGGAACACCACGAAAAACAAGTGGTGGACTGTCGCGAGAGCTGCCAGCGGCGCGAGGGCCGCGCCCAGGGTGGCGAGCGCGCCTGCAGCGCCCAAGGCGATCATCTGAGCTTGGGAAAGAGGCCGATGCGCGCCGTCGCGATATTGCGCCGTCGAGCTGTCAGCAGGCCCGAAGCCCTCAGGATTTTCAACGGACACAGGTCCGCTCGCCGGCGCGAGCGCCGGTTCCAGCCGTCTATCTTCGCGCGCCATGGATGCCCCTGGATACGCAGCTCGCCCCAACGGACCTGATAACGGAATCTCAACCGAAGCGTGTCAACATCAAAAAATGCTCGTTATAGACACATTCTGCGGCGCGCGGGCGGCGGTCGGGCCTTGGACACAGCGACTTGCGACGGCTGGGTGATTCCCGTTTAGTGTTCTGCTGGGGGACATGAGGGGAAGCTAGGTCCGTGACCGTCGTTTTGAAGAAGCCGCACAAGTCCGCGAGAAAGCCCAAGGGAGACGGACACTTACGCCGGGGCGAGATCCTGGCGGCGGCCGAGAAGATCTTTATCGCCGAAGGCTATTCGGGGGCGACGATCCGCAAGATCGCTGATGCGGTGGGCGTGTCGTCGACCGCCCTCTACATGCACTTTCGCGACAAGGACCAGATCCTGCTGGAGATCAGCAATGACGCGATCGAGCGTCTGCTGGACCTCAATATCCAGATCGCGAGCCAGCCAATCGATCCGGTTTCGCGCGTCCGTCTGATGCTCGAGGCGTACATGCGTTTCGCTCTGGACAATCCGAACACCTACCAACTGGTGTTCTGCAGCACCGGCGATCACGTCTCGGCGGACAAGATCGGAGAGACGATGGCGCTCGGCGACCGGTGCTTCGAGAAGTTCAGCGAACCGGTCCACGATATCGCCGCCCAAGGACGTCTGCGGTCAGGATCGGCGGTCCAGGCGGCCGAGGTGCTTTGGAGCGGCTGCCATGGTCTGGTCTCGCTGCTGATCACCAAGCCTTCCCGGGGCTGGTCCGAACCGGAACAACTGATGAAGGTGATGCTGGACGGGCTGTTGCACGGTCTGGTTACGGACTGAATTCGTGAGCGCCGCCAAGGCTTTGTGCGCCCTCGTGGCGGTAATGGCGTTTGTCCCGATTCCGGTGGTGGCCACGCCGCGCGTGATGTCGCTTGATTCGTGCGCGGACCAGTATGTGCTGGCTCTGGCGCCGCGCGAGGCGATCGTCGGCCTGTCGTACCGCGCGGTCGCCGCCGACAGCTACATGCGCGAGCAGGCCGTCGGTTTGCCCTTGCGCCGGGCGACCTTCGAAAGCCTCGTATCGGCGCGGCCCCAACTGGTGGTGCGGCTTTGGGGCGGCGACGCCCGGCTGTCCAAGGCTTTGCAGGCCAAGGGTGTAGCGACCGTGAGGCTGGATGACGCTGCGGATTTCGACGGGGTCCGGGCGAACATCCGCAAGGTCGCCGCCGCACTGGATCGTAGTCCGCAAGGCGAAGCATTGATCACCAGCATGGACGCGCGTCTCAAGGTCGCCGCTGGCGCGGGGCGGGGACGCGAGGCGCTGTATCTGACGCCCGGTGGTTACACCGCTGGGGCCAACACCCTGATCGATGCGATGCTGCGGGCTGCGGGCTATGCGAACGCCACCAAGGCGCCGTACTTCGCACCGGTGTCTCTGGAGCAGATGGTCATGACGCCGCCGGCCGCCGTGGTGCTGGGTTTTTTCGATCGCGCCCGAGCCGGCGCCGACCGATGGGGACCGGGACGGCACGCGGCTCTGCGTCATGTCGTTCGTAACCGTACAGTGGCTTCGCTCCCCGCCGCAGTGGTCGGCTGCCCCGCCTGGTTCGCCGCCGACGGATCTGCAGCGCTGGCCAAGGCGGCGCAATGAGTCTGAACCGACTTTGTTTTCTGATGCTGGCGCTTCTGGCGCTGGCGGCCGGGCTGGCCGTGGCGCTCGGCGAGACCTCGTTCTCGCTGGCGCAATACGCCGAGGCCCTGACGCGCCCGCTGTCCCCGCCCGGCGAGGTCTTGTGGACGATCCGGGCGCCACGGGTGGCGGTGGCTGCGCTGGTGGGCATGGCGCTGGGGATGGCTGGCGCGACCATGCAGGGGCTTTTGCGCAACCCGCTCGCCGACCCCGGGGTGCTTGGGGTCTCGGCGGTTTCAGGCCTGGGCGCGGCTTTCGCCATCTCAGCGGGGTTCGCGGTCCTTCCAGGGGCGATCGAGCTGTCGGCGCTGGCGGGCGCGCTGATCGCCGGCGCGATCGTGGTCGCCGTGGCGGCGCGCTTTCGCGAGCCCGAGGCGCTGATCCTGTTCGGTGTGGCGCTGTCGGCCTTCGGCGGCGCGCTGACGGCGTTGGTTTTCAACCTCTCGCGCTCGCCGGTCGCGACTGCGGAGATGTTGGCTTGGCTTATGGGCTCGGTCGAAAACCGCGACGCGATGGACGCGCTGCGGGCGTTGGTTCCGATGGTCCTGGGCTCGGCTCTTTGCCTGCGCGCCGGCGCGGGGCTACGGATGCTGACTTTGGGCGAGGAAGCCGCGCGGATGTCGGGCCTGCCGATGGGGCGGCTGCGGGTGTACGCCGTCGCCGGCTCGGCGTTGCTGACCGGGGCGGCGGTCGCCGCTTCGGGTGTGATCGGCTTCGTGGGCCTAGCGGCTCCGCACCTGGTGCGCTCACTCGTCAAGGACGACCCCAAGCGCATCCTCTGGCCCTCTGCCTTTGCTGGAGCTTTGCTTGTGGTGCTGGCGGACCTCGCCGCTCGGATGATCCCGACCGAGCAGGAACTGAAGCTCGGCGTCGTCACCGCTCTGTTCGGCGCGCCCGCCTTCGCGCTGCTGGCCTGGCGGGCGTCGCGGAGCTGGCGGTCATGAGCGCGCTTTGGACCTTGGTCGACCTGTCCATCCGTCAAGGACGCAAGACGGTGGTCGAAGACGCGACGTTTTCGGTAAAGCCGGGAGAGCTCGTGGGCGTGGTCGGTCCCAACGGCGCGGGCAAGACCAGCCTGCTTCGCGCCGGGCTGGGCCTGCTCCCGCTCCTCAGGGGCGAGGCGCGTTTGTCGGGGCAGGCGGTGACGAGCCTCGCGCCCACGGCGCGCGCGCGTCTTGTCGGCTACCTGCCGCAGGATCGGCGCGTCGCCTGGAACGTCCCAGCGCGCATGGTCGCCGCCTTGGGCGCCAGCGACTTGCCGGAATCCGAGGCCGACGCGGTGGCCGTTGAAAGACTGGCGCGTGTGGGCGCTGGCGATCTGGTCGATCGCGGGGTGCTGGACATGTCCGGCGGCGAGCGGGCGAAGGTTCTGCTGGCCCGGTTGCTGGCGACCCGCGCGCCGCTGCTGGTGGCGGATGAACCCGTCGCGGGGCTTGATCCGGACGCTCAGCTTCTGACGCTGGACCTGCTGCGTGGAGAGGCCGCGAGCGGCGCCGGCGTCGTGGTCACGCTTCACGACCTTGGTCTTGCCGCCCGCTGCTGCGACCGCATCGTGGTCGTGTCCAAGGGCCGTGTCGTAGCCGATGCGCCGCCACGGGAGGCCTTGTCGCGCGGCGTTCTGGCCGACGTGTTTTCTCTGGACGGCGAACTGATCGAGACTGCGGCGGGGCCTGTGCTGGCGGCCCGCCGCGTGTCGTGAGGATCAGGGCTGGGCGCTGCCCGTGTCGGCCGTGGCCACGGAGGGCGTGTAGACATAGCCGCCCCGCTTGAGGTCCGAGGACAACGTCAGCGGCGCGACGCCGCCGTTGAGGCGCGCCCGATAGACCATCGTCGTCTCCAGCGTCCGCATCACGTAGTTGCGGGTTTCGGAGAACGGGATGCACTCGATGAAGTCCAGAGGATCGGTGGACGCGCCGCGTGGGTCACCGCAAAGTCCCGCCCACTGCGCCGGGCGTCCCGGGCCGGCGTTATAGGCGGCGGCGGCCATGATGTAGGAGCCGCTGAAGGTGTTGATCATGTCGCCCAGATACACCGAGCCCAGGCGCATGTTGTAGGAGGCGTCGCCGAGGCGATCGATCGAGTGAGGCTCGCCCAGCTTGCGCGCGACGAGCGACGCCGTAGCCGGCATCAACTGCATCATGCCGCGCGCGCCGACGCCCGAGCGGGCGGCCGGGTCGAAATTACTCTCCTGGCGCGAGATCGAATAGACGAAAGCCGTCTCGGCCGCGCCGGGTCCGGGCGTGAAATGATGGTCCAGAAGCGGATAGCCGCGCTCGGCCAGGATGAAGCCGCGCTGGGCGGCGGTGCGTACCGCGCGCATCGCCAGGTCCTGGTCGCCATAGCCGCGCGCCATATCGACAAGCAGGGCCGTCTCCTCGGCGTTGGGAAGGGTGTCGTCGATATAGAGCACCAGACTGCGGAAGAGATCACGCGCCCCGATATCGGCCAACATACGCGCTGCGCGGACCTGTTCGCGGCCATAGAAGCGCGCGCGGTCTGCCTGGGTGATGACCGGATCGCGTTCGAGACGAATTTCCTGCAGCCCCGCCTTCTCGGCGGCGAGTTGGCCGTAGAAGGTTGTGATGTAACGCGCCCCTTCCGAGTAGAAGGCCTTGGCGGCGATCAGATCGCCTTGCGCCTCGGCCGCGCGGCCTTGCCAATAGAGGGCTCGGCCCCGGGTGATCGGCGAGGCGCCGACGGCGGCGATCTGGGCGAAGTGCGTGGCCGCCGCGTCGGGGTTTCGCAACCGCGTCAAGGCGATCCAGCCGGCGTAGAATTCGGACTCGGCGATGTCGGCGGGCGCAAGGGCTTGGGTGTTCTCGGCCGCTGCGTAGGCGCCCCGGCTGTCGCCCGCCTTCAGGGCGGCGACGATCAGTTGCTTGCGTTCCTTCCAGATCGTGGTCGACGCTTCCTCGGTCGGCGGGGCGGGGAAGTTGACCACCATCGGCAGGGCCAGGGTGTCCATGCCCTTGCGGCGCAGATAGGCCGCGCGCTCGAAGACGACGCCGGGCGAGGCCTGCAGGTCGGGCGTCAGGTTATTGTAGAGGTCGTTGGCGGCGGCGGAGTTGGCGCGATAGGCCATGCGCACGCGCGCAGCAGCCTGCTGGGTGTCTGACAGCATGGCGACCATCTCGCGCGCCCCCGGCCCTTGCTGGCCGTAGAGCAGGATATCGGCGCGGCGGACGTAGTCGTCCGGCGTCAGCATCGCGCCGAAGCGGGCGATCATGCTGCGCTGGGCGTCGGCCTCAAACACCTTGTCGCGGAAGGTACGGCGGATCAGGTCGACGGCCGCCTGCTGCTGGCCCGTAGCCTGATAGGCGCTGGCCAGCGCCATGGCGCCCTCGGCGGTGGCAGGCTGGGCGCCGCCGAACCAGGCGATGATCCGCGCTGGATCGAGGCCGGAGGTCGAAAGCGCCTTCTCCGCCGCGGCGTCGCGGCGGGCGCCGCGCGGCCAACCGGACAGATCGCGTCGCGCGGCGTCCAGCTCGAAGAAGCTAAGCGCTTCAGCGTTGCTGTCGACCAGCTGCCATTGGGCGATCTTCTTGGCGATCGGATCCTGCAGGCTGTCCATGGCCATGCGCGCGCCCGACAGGTCACCGCGCTTGGCGGCCGCGAGCGCGGTCTGGAGATTGGCCGAGTCGGTGTCGCTGAGCGCGGTCGAGACCGCTGTGGGGGGCGTGGTGATCAGGCTGGGCGCGGCTTGCGCGGAGGCGTAGGAGGCCGTGGTCTGGGCGTCTGCGGCCCCGACCACCGTCACGATACAAGCTCCGCCGAGCAGAATCCGACGCATTCCTGAAACCAAAACGCTCTCCTTGCGGTCCTTGCGGACCTTTTACCCGATTTCGTCGCCACCCTATGCGACGATTCAGGCCTCAATAGGTTTCTAAAGTCCGGTCGCGGGCTTGACCCGGAAGGCCTGGCCCATCAAATCGCACCTGCCCCTTTGATCCGTACCGAGAGCCGGTTGCGGGACGGCGGGGCAGGGACATATTGTCCGCCTCCATCGTCCCGCCGCAACACATGCGGCCTCATGCTCACGGCAATTTGCAAGTCATGGTCCAGTCTCACTTCAAGGGCGTCATTCCGGCCCTCGTCACGCCGTTCCGGGACGGTGAGGTGGACGAAAAAGCTTTCGTCGCTCTTGTCGAGCGACAGATCGCCGGTGGCGTGCATGGCCTAGTGCCGGTCGGCACCACGGGTGAGACCTCGACCCTGTCGCATGAAGAGCACCGCCGGGTTGTCGAACTTTGCGTGAAGACGACGGCTGGTCGCGTGCCGGTGATCGCGGGCGCGGGCAGCAACTCGACCGACGAAGCGATCGAGCTGGCGCGGCACGCCAAGGCCGTGGGTGCGGACGCCTGCCTGGTCGTGACGCCGTACTACAATCGCCCCAGCCAGGAGGGCATGTACCAGCACTACAAGGCGATCAACGACGCCGTGGAACTGCCGATCTTCGTCTACAACGTGCCCGGCCGCACGGGCGTGGATATCAACAACGACACGCTGGCGCGCCTCGCCAAGCTGCCCAACATCGTCGGGATCAAGGACGCTACCGGCGACCTGACCCGCATCAGCTTCCAGCGCCTGATGTGCGGCCCCGAATGGGTGATGCTGTCGGGTGATGATCCGACGGCCCTGGGCTACATGGCGCACGGCGGCCACGGCGTGATTTCGGTCACCGCCAATGTCGCGCCGGACGCCTGTTCGGCCTTCATGAACGCCTGCATGCAAGGCGAATGGGAAAAGGGCCTCTATTGGCAGGATCGCCTGGTGCGTCTGCACAAGGCGCTTTTCCTCGACTCCTCGCCGGCGCCGACCAAGTTCGCCATGGCCCAGCTCGGCCTCTGCACGGAAGATGTTCGCCTGCCGATCACGCCTTGCGCTGAGGCTGTGCGTCCCGCGATCCTGGAGGCCATGCGTGAGGCCGGTCTGCGCTGATGTCCAAGCCGATCGCTGAAAATCGGCGGGCGCGCTTCGATTACTTTATCGAGGACACGTTCGAGGCGGGCATCATGCTCACCGGCACCGAGGTGAAAAGCCTGCGGACCGGGCGCGCGAATATCGCCGAATCCTACGCCTCGGTGGAAGGGCGCGAGATCGTGCTGATCAACGCCGATATCCCGCCCTACGGTCATGCCAACCGCTTCAACCACGAGCCGCGTCGTCATAGGAAGCTGCTGCTGCATCGTCGTCAGATCGACAAGTTGATCGGCGCCGTGCAGCGCGAGGGGCGCACCCTGGTGCCGATCAAGCTCTACTGGAACGACAAGGGTCTGGCCAAGCTCGAGGTCGGGCTGGCCAAGGGCAAGAAGCTGCACGACAAGCGGGACACCGCCGCCGAGCGTGACTGGCAGCGCGACAAGGCGCGGCTGATGAAGGGCGACCGCGGCGATTGAGGCTGCGGTTCAGGCGAGGCCTAGAGCATTTTCCGATTTGCTCGGATCGGAGAAATGTTCCAGCCCTTTGTATTAACGCATTTTCTGACCACGAACCGGATCCAGATCGTCGGAAATGCTCTAGCCGCCCCTCATGAGGAGAAAGCCCAGGGCCATTCCGACAACGAAGCCGCCAACGCTGATGATCAGGAATATGCGGAACTCGGTCCGCAGATAGTCACGCGTGCTTTCGGCCATGTGCGGCTCCGGCGAACTTCCGCTTTCAAGCAGCGCGCGGCAGTTCGTAGACCCGCGAGCGGACGCCGCGATCGAACAAGTTGCCACAGATGGTGAGAGCCTGATTGTAGGCGGTCTCTACGGTTTCGAAATGCCCCGCCAGACGGCCGCCTTCGGTGACGATCCAACCTTCGGCGACATGGACGATTTCGATACGCTCGCAACGCGCGGCGTCGGACATGACGACGAGCTCCTGAACTGGAAACCACGCCCTTGAGGATGGACGCAAAACGTCCTTAACGCGCGCATGCCCGTTTCCAATGTCAAAGATTGTAAAGCTATTAACCTTGCCCGCCTTCGCGAGCGCCTAGCCGTTTTCCAAGGCAAGGAGCGCGAAGGTCGCCAGCCAGTGCTCGCCCATATAGTCGCCGGCGATGTGCGGCACGGCTGCGGCCAGATGGGTCATCGCAGCGTTGACGGCGTGGGCCTGAGCGGGATCGTGCTCCGACATCGCGCCGGCCAGAAGCCGCCAGCACCACGCGCGGGAGAGGTTCAATCCGTCCAGATGCGCAATCTTGCCGTCGGTTCGGTCGGAGACCCGCGCCGGCGTGAACAGCGTCGCCGGCTCCTTGTCCCCCAGTCTGGGCAAGAAGCGGGGGAACCAGAGATCAAAGCGCTCGCGCGGCAACAAGCGTCGCATGGCCTCGGCCTCGATCAGGGCGGGCGACAGAAAGTCGTCGCCGGAAGGCTCCCAGCCTTGGCAGTCAGCGTCCTGCCCGTACCAGACCAGCGCGCGGTTCTGCAGCAGATCAAAGAACGCCTGATCGTCGGTCATCACCGCGAATTCACAGGCCAGGACGAGCGCGAAGGCGGTGTTGTAGTGCGTGCCGACCCGGACGGGGTAGTCGGCGATGGGCAGGAAGCTCTCGAACCTCTGCTTGAACGCGCTGGCCAAGGGGGCGTGAGTCCGCGCCCAGGGACGATCATGCCGCAGCAGTTCGGCCTGCAGCATGAGGCTCCAAGCCCAGCCGTAAGGGCGCTCGAATCCGCGACTTTCCGGCCGCGCCAGATAGGCGACTTCGTCGGCGACCTTCTCTTCGGTAAAGGCGTCGTCGAACAGGGCGATGATGCTGGGCGCTTCGGGCATTTCGGGGCGAAGGCGCAGCACCGTGGCCAGCAGCCAGTAGCCGTGGACGCAGGAATGCCAGTCGAAGCTGCCGTAGAAGATCGGGTGTAGATCGCGCGGCGAGCGAACGTCCTCCGGCCCCGCCATCACGTGATCCAGCTTGTTCGGGTACTCGCGGGTCAGGTGCCCAAGCGCGATCTTGGCGAAGCGCGAGGCGGTGGAGCGGGCGAGGCTCATGGGTGGAAGGCCAGGGCGTTCATCAGGATCACGTTGACGATCAGCATCAGGACGGCCGTGGGCGCCTGGGCGCGGATCACGGCGTAGCGGTCTTTCAACTGCAGCAGCGCGGCGGGCACAAGGTTGAAGTTCGCGGCCAGCGGGGTCAGCAGGGTGCCGCAGAAGCCTGACAACATGCCGATGGCGCAAACCACGGCCGGGTCACCTCCGAAGCGGCCGATCACCAGGGGAAGGGCGATGCCGCCGGTCATTACCGGGAACGCGGCGAAAGCATTACCCATCATGATCGTGAAAATCGCCATGCCCAGGCAGTAGGCGGTGACGGCCGCGAAGCGGCTGTCGACCGGGGTGATCATCACCGCGATCTCGCCGATCGTCTTGCCCACGCCCGCCAACGCGAAGACCGCGCCCAGCGCCGCCAGCATCTGCGGGAGAAGGGCGGCCCAGCCGACGAGATCCATCAGCCGGCGGCCCTCCTGCACGGGCGCGATAGCTGGCTGCTTGAACATGATCTGCGACAGCACCGCCGCGACCAGGGCCGCCAAGGCCAGCGCGATCAGCGTCGCCTGCTTGGGATCGACAAGGTGCGCCCCTTGAACGGTCAGGTGCTTGAAGGTCAGGGACCCGGCCAGGACCAGCACCGGGATGACCAGCGCGGGCGCGTAGAGCTTCACGCCGTGAGTGGCGGCCAGGCTCTCCCGCTCTTCGGGGCTGGTGGTCTTTGGCGCTCCGACGCCGAGTTGGCCCGTCCCGGCGATTAGCGCCAGGCAAAGAACGAGCACGCCGTTGCCAAGGTCGCCGAGGTGGTCGCCGGCCAGGAAGCTCAGGGCGAAAAGACCCCAGAAGGCGGCGTTGCCGAACCGCTTCGGGTTCTCGCGGTCCACGGCGCTGAGGACGCTGAACGCCGCGAACATCAGGCCCGCGAGCAGATAGACGAGCGGGAGGCCGATCATGCGGCGTCCTCCGCCTTGGGCGTCAGGCGACGATCGAACATCAACAGTCGCGCGCCATGGATCAGGAAGGCGGCGATGGCGGTCGGGATCGCCCAGACCGACAGCGCCAGCGGTTCGACGGTGATGCCGCTCTGGTCGAGGAAGCCGACAATCAGCAGGATCGAGCCAATGGCCAGGAAGATGTCCTCGCCGAAGAACAGACCGATGTTGTCGGTGGCCGCGCTCATCGCCCGGACCTTCTGCCGCTGGTCGTCGGACAGCGGCTCGGCGGCGGCCTCGGCCATGGGCGCGAGCAGTGGGCGCACGGTCTGGGCTTGGCCGGCCACCTGGGTCAGGCCCAGGGCGGCGGCGACCTGGCGCAGAGCCAGATAGGCCAGGAGAATACGACCGGCCGTCGCCGCGCGCAGGCCCTGGATCGTCCGACGCGCCTGCTCCCGCAGTCCAGCGCGCTCCAGAACGCCGATGGCCGGCAGGACCAGCCAGGCGACGCTGACATAACGGTTGGTGTTGAAGGCCTTGCCGAAGGCGGCCAGCACCTCGACCGGTGTCAGGCCTGCGGCCAAACCTGAGGTCATGGCCGCTACGACGACCACCAGCAGCGGATTGAAGCGCAGGGCGAAGCCCAGCACGATCACCGCCACGCCCAATAGGGTCAGCATTCCCCGCGACTCCCCCTCATTCCGTGGGGGACCGTCCGACGGCGCGGCGTCGCTGGCAAGCCGGTGTCTGCTTGTCGAGGATGAGGTTCCGCTTGACGATCCGGGGGCTCGGCGCGACGCTTAACTCAACAATGATAACCTACGGGAGGCCCCCATGGCCGACGGTGCTCTGCCCATCACGTCCCTCAAGGGCAAGGTCAGCGAAGCGGAGTGGCAAGCGCGGGTCGATCTCGCCGCCCTCTATCGTCTCGTGGCCCTGCATGGCTGGGACGACATGATCTTCACCCACATCTCGGCCCGCATCCCAGGGCCTGAGCATCACTTCCTGATCAACCCCTACGGCATGTTCTTCGGCGAGATCACCGCCTCGAGCCTGGTGAAGGTCGATCTTGAGGGCAACGTGATCGACAAGACGCCTTACTATATCAATCCGGCGGGCTTCACGATCCACTCGGCCGTCCACGCCGCGCGTGAGGACGCTCACTATGTGATGCACCTGCACAGCGACCAGGGCGTGGCGGTCTCGGCGCACAAGGACGGACTGCTGCCGCTGACTCAACATGCGCTAATCGTCTTGCCTCAACTCGCGTATCACGATTATGAAGGCATTGCGCTCAACCTTGAGGAGCGCGAACGTATCGTGGCCGACCTCGGCCAGAAGAAGCTGATGATGTTGCGCAACCACGGCACCCTGTCGGTGGGCGCGACCGCGGCTGAATGCTGGTTGGGAATGTTCTTCCTGGAGCGAGCATGCGCGCAGCAGGTGATGGCGCTTTCGATCGGAAGGGACAACGTGCTGCTGGCGCCCGACGCCGCGCAGGACGAGGTCCGCAAGCAAACGGGCATGGGCATGGGCATGATCGGCGGCCTGGCTTGGCCCGGTTGCCTGCGCAAGCTGGACCGCGAGTCGCCGGGCTACGCGGACTAAGGGCTTTTCCGCACACCCTGAAAGCCGTCGCGATGCTCGTCATCGCGGCGGCTTTTTCGTGCCTGGTCGCCAGCGTCGCGAAGGCCGGCCCCTGGCCGGTCGCCCCCGGCAAGACCCAGGTCATCGGCAAGTACGAGCCTCAGAGCGCCGATCAGGGCTTCGATCCGGACGGGGTGCTTGTCGACATTGACGGACGACGCGACGAGTCGCTTTCGCTGCTCGTCGAGCATGGCTTGAGCCGAAGCCTGACCTTGCAGGCCAAGGCGGGGGTGACGCGCGGACATGACCGTTGGGTGAGCTATTCTGGGCGCGGACCCTTGGAACTGGGCCTTCGCTGGACGGCGCGGCGCGACGATCGCTCGGTGCTCTCGCTCTATCTTGGCGCGGCCGAGGGCGGGGTGGGGCGTAATGCGGGCTACGCGGCGCCCGGACAGGGAAGCCTGGATCTGGAAGCGCGGGCGCTTTATGGCCGCGCCGCGACCTGGCGAGGTCGACCGGTCTACATCGACATCCAGGTCGCGCGGCTCCGCCGGGAAGGGTTGGCGGACGAAACGCGCTTTGACACAACCCTCGGCTTTCGGCCGACGCGGAGGGTGTTGGTCCTGGCCCAGACCTATGCCGGACGGGCGCATCGGCTTGGCGTCGATACCGGCTGGCTGAAGAGCGAAATCTCGGTCGTCCGCGCGTTCGGAGATTGGAGCGCGCAGGTCGGTTGGCGAGACACGATGGCTGGACGGGAGACCGCCCGGGATCGAGGCGTTGTGCTGGCGATATGGCGTAACCTTTAGCGTGTTTCAGGTCTGAAACAGATGGTCATCCTGGTGTCACTGGACGCCGGTTTAGGCTGCGGTCATATCTCGCCGCGTTTGTCATCCTGCCGAGCTTACTCGGCGCCCGGAGCGTTTCCTTGATCCGTAGGCACTTCTTCCTCGTGGTGGCCCTGGCGGCTGTCGTTCTCATGGTCGGCGTAGGCGGCTTCAAGCTGGCGTTCGCCAACAAGGAAACGAAGGCGGGCGGCGGTGGTCGGGCGACCAGCGTGTCGCAGATGGTGGTCGGCGAGCGCTCGTTCACGGACCGCATCGAGGTTCTGGGCGCCGCCAAGGGGCGCCAATCGGTGACGATCACCTCCAACACGGCCGAACTGATCACCGCCGTGCGCTTCACTGACGGCCAGGCCGTCTCGCGGGGGCAGGTGCTGGTCGAACTGAAGGCCGAAGCCGAAGACGCCGGGATCGCCGAGGCGCGGGCGCGTCTGGCGCAAGCCGAGCGCGACTACAAGCGCTGGAAGACCCTGGCGGACAAGGGCATCGCGCCGCGCGCCACTGCCGAGCAGTATCTGGCCGCGTACGAGACCTCCAAGGCGGCGGTCGAATCCGCCCAGGCCAACAAGCTCGACCGCGTCATCCGCGCGCCGTTCGCGGGACGGGTCGGCATTTCGGATGTGGCGCCAGGCATGCTGATCAGCCCCGGCACGGCGATCGTCACCCTGGACGACACCTCAGTCATCCGCGTCGATTTCTCGGTGCCGGATCGCTATCTCGAAACCCTGCGGATCGGCCTGCCGATCAGCGCCAAGCCGGACGCGCTGCCGGGCGAGACCTTCCAGGGGCGCATCGCCCAGCTGGACACCCGCATCGATACGACCACCCGCGCCATCAAGGCCCGCGCCGAGTTTCCCAATACGAATGGCCGCCTGAAGCCTGGGATGCTGGTCAAGGTGGCGATCGACCAGGGCGTGCGCACCGGCGTCGCCGTGCCGGAGGCCGCCGTGCAGTTCGAGGGCGAGCAAGCCTCGGTCTATGTCGTCGCCAAGGGCCCCAAGGGCATGATTGCGCGCCGCACCGATGTCGACACGGGCATCACCGAGGGCGGCTTCGTCGAAATCCGATCGGGCCTGAAGAAGGGCGACAAGATCGTCGCCGACGGCCTTAACCGCATCCAGGACGGCGCCGCCATCGGCGGGGGCAAGCCTGGCGGGCAGAAGCCGGACGGCAAGGGCGGCGCTGACCGCAAGGCCGGCTGATGCTGTCCGATCTTTCCGTTCGTCGTCCCGTATTCGCCGCCGTCGCGGCGATCATTCTCTGCGTCATCGGCTTGGCGGCGTTCACGTCGCTGCCGATCCGCGAGCTGCCCAGCGTCGATCCGCCCGTGGTGTCGGTCTCGACCAGCTATCGCGGCGCCTCGGCCGAAGTCATCGAAGAGCGCATCACCCAGGTGATCGAGCGCCAGGTCGCGGGCATCCAGGGGATCGACCGCGTCAACAGCTCATCGCGTGACGGTCGCTCCAACATCAGCATCACGTTCAACCTGGATCGTGACCTCGACGCCGCCGCCAACGACGTGCGCGACGCCGTCAGCCGCGTGACCAGCAACCTGCCGGATCAGGCCGATCCGCCGCAGATCGCCAAGGCCAACGCCGACGCCGCGCCGATCATCATCCTGAACCTGACCTCGACCACGCTGAACCCGCTACAGCTGGCCGACTACGCCGACCGCTATCTGGTCGAGCGGATGTCCACCATCGACGGCGTGGCCCAGGCCAACCTGTTCGGCGCCAAGATCTACGCCATGCGCATCTGGCTCGACGCCAACGAGATGGCGGCGCGCGGCGTCACGGTCGACGACGTCGAGAGCGCGCTCAACGCCCAGAACCTGGAGCTGCCCGCCGGTTCGCTGGAGAGCGCATCCAAGGACTTCACCATCCGGGTGGCGCGCAGCTACGCCAAGCCCGAGGATTTCGCGCGACTGCCGCTGCGCGCCGCCAACGGTTCCGGCTACGTGCTGCGCTTGGGCGACGTCGCGCGGATCGAAGAGGGGCCGGACGAGCGTCGTCGCCTGTTCCGTGGCAATGGCGTCGACCAGGTCGGCATCGGCCTGACCCGTCAGTCTCAGGCCAACGACGTGGCCATCTCCAAGGCCGTCCGCGCCGAGGTCGAGGCGATCAACCAGACCCTGCCGCCGGGCACCAAGATGGTGGTCGCCGTCGACAACTCGGTGTTCACCGCCGAGGCGATCCACGAGGTGTGGATCACGATGGGTCTGTCGATCGGGCTGGTTGTGCTGGTCAACCTGCTGTTCCTGGGCAGTTGGCGTTCGGCGCTAATCCCGTCGATCGTCGCGCCGATCTGCATCCTGTCGACCTTCATCATCCTGGCGCCGCTCGGCTTCTCGCTGAACCTCCTGACCCTGCTGGCCCTGGTGCTGGCGGTGGGTCTAGTGGTCGACGACGCCATCGTGGTGGTCGAGAACATTCAGCGGCGCGTGGACGAGGGCGAGCCGCCCCTGGTGGCCGCCGAACGGGGCACCCGCCAGGTGTTCTTCGCCGTCGTCGCAACCACCATCGTGTTGGTGTCGGTGTTTGCGCCGCTGATGTTCCTGCCGGGCTATATCGGTCGCCTGTTCGTCGAACTGGCCGTGGCCATCGCCGCCGCCGTGGCCTTCTCGGCGCTGCTGGCGTTGTCACTGTCCCCGATGATGGCCTCGAAGCTGCTGCGGCCCGCGCACGGCGAGGGCTGGCTGGCCCGGCGCGTCAACAAGGCCATGGGCGCGCTGAGCGCCTCTTACCGCGCCTCGCTGGAGCAGATCCTGGGCGGATGGTCGGCGGCGATCTCAGGCGTGCTCGTGGTGCTGCTCGCCGGTTTCGCGGCCTTGCTGTTCGTCAGCCTGCCCAAGGAACTGGTGCCGGCCGAAGACCGGGGACGGGTGGACGTCTCGATTTCGGCCGCCGAGGGCGCGGGCTATGACTACACGTCGGCGATCGGCCTCAAGATCGAGAAGGTGATCGACAAGTACCGCCAGGATGGCGTGTCCGAGCGCACCATCATGACCATCCCGCGCTTCGGCGGGAACTCATTCAACAGCGCCAACGGCGTTGTGGCCCTAAAGCCCTGGGGTGAGCGGGACAAGACCGCCGACGAAGTCGCGGCGGAGCTCAACAAGGAGCTGGCCAAGTTCACCAGCGTCCGCGCCGTGGCCAGCGTTCGCGGTCCCTTCCAGCGGGGCGGTGGTGGCGGCGGCGGTGGCGGCACCAATGTCGACCTGATCGCCGTCGGCAACGACTATGTGCAACTGGCCGAATGGCTGAAGCCGATCCTGGCCGCCGCGCAGGACAACCCCGGCTTCGCCCGTCCGCGCCTCGACTACGAGCCCACCGCGCCGCGCCTTCTGGTGCAGATCGACCTCGACAAGGCCGCCACGCTCGGCGTTTCGGCCCAATCGGTCGGCCGCGCGCTGGAGACCATGTTCGGTTCGCGTCGCGCGACGACCTACATCAAGAACGGCCAGGAATACGATGTCATCCTGCAGACCAACCTGGATCAGCGCCGCAGCATCGAGGACCTCAATCGACTGAACGTCCGCACCAGCGCGGGTGGGATCGTGCCCCTCTCGACGGTGGTGACCACCCAGTTGCGCGGGGATACGCCGGACCGTCCGCGCGTGGATCGCCTGCGCTCCGTGACCCTGACCACGCAGCTCAACCCAGGCTATACGGTTGAGGATGCGGTGGCGTTCTTCAAGGATCAGGCGGCGCAGCGTCCGGTGCCCGGCGTCAGCATCAAGTGGGGCGGCCAGGCCAAGGACTATCTGGAAGGCTCGGGCGGTATCGCCATCGCCTTCGGCCTGGCCCTGCTACTGGTGTTCCTGGTGTTGGCCGCGCAGTTCGAGAGCTGGATCCACCCGGCGGTCATCATGCTGACCGTGCCGCTGGCGGCGCTGGGCGGGCTGTTCGGCCTCTTGGTCATGGGCTCGACCATCAACACCTACAGCCAGATCGGCCTGATTATCCTGATCGGTATCGCGACCAAGAACGGCATCCTGATCGTCGAGTTCGCCAATCAGCTCCGCGACGAGGGCCTGACCGTCCGCGAGGCGGTGATCGAGGCGGCGGCCCTGCGCCTGCGTCCTATCATCATGACCTCGGTCTCGGCCGCGATGGGCGCCCTGCCGCTGATGCTGTGGGCGGGCGCGGGGGCGGGCAGCCGCCAGACGATCGGGGCGGTGATCTTCACCGGCGCGATCTTCGCCACGCTGCTGACGCTGTTCATCGTTCCGGTGTTCTACGACCTGCTGGCGCGCTTCACGAAGTCGCCGGAGTGGACGGCGCGCCAGATCGAAGCGTATGAAGCCCAGGAAAAGTCGGGTGAGGGGCAAACCTCACCCGCATAAACCGGGTGAGGAAGCATGGCTGACGGCGCTCTCACGGCCAAGCGGCAGGAAATCGCGCTGCTTCGGCGTCTCGAGGAACGGATTCTCTGGTTGGCGGCGTGGACCATCCACAACGCCAACCACCTCCGGGAAAGTCGCGACGGCCTGAAGGTCGGTGGTCACCAGGCGTCCAGCGCCTCGCTGACCACGATCATGACGGCGCTCTACATGAAGGCCTTGCGCCCGCAGGACCGGGTCGCCGTCAAGCCGCACGCCAGTCCTGTCTTCCACGCGATCCAGCACCTGTTCGGGCGGCAGAGCCTGGACAACCTGAAGCGCTTCCGGGCCCTTGGCGGCGCGCAGTCTTACCCGTCGCGCACCAAGGACGTCGACGATGTCGACTTCTCGACGGGCTCGGTGGGGCTTGGTGTGGCCATGACCGCCTTTGCCTCGCTGACCCAGGACTATCTCGCCGCGCGCGGGGCCGTGAAGCCTGAGAAGATGGGGCGAATGATCTCGCTGCTGGGCGACGCCGAACTGGACGAGGGCAATATCTATGAAGCCCTGATCGAGGCCTGCAAGCACGACATTCGTAACACTTGGTGGATCGTCGACTACAATCGCCAGAGCCTGGACGCGACCACCCAGGACCGAATGTTCACGCGCTATGGCGAGATCTTCGAGGCGGCCGGGTGGTCGGTCGAGACGCTGAAGTGGTCCAAGCGCCAGCGGGAGGCCTTCGCCAAGCCGGGTGGGGACCGGCTGCAGGCCTGGATCGAGACGGCGCCCAACGATCTCTTCTCGGCCCTGACCTATCAGGGCGGCGCGGCGTGGCGAGAGCGGCTCAGCGCTGACCTCGCCGACAATCCCGAGGCCCTGGCCCTGATCGCGGCCTACAAGGACGTCGATCTCGCCGAGCTGATGACCGAGCTGGGCGGGCACTGCCTGGAGACCCTGCTGGAGGCCTTCGAGAAGGCCGGACAGGATGACCGTCCTCGCTTCTTCATCGCCTACACCGTCAAGGGCCTGCGGCTGCCGTTCCAGGGCCACAAGGACAATCACGCCGGTCTGATGACACCGGGCCAGATCGCCGAACTACGCGGGCGACTGGGGGTGGTCGAGGGCGAGGAATGGGACCCGCTTTCGGGCCTTTCGGCGGCCGAGCGGACTGCGATCAAAGGCCTTATCGCGCGGGCTCCGTTCGCCGCCGAGGTCCAGCGCAATCACCGCGCGCCGTCGATCTCCACGCCAACGGCGGACGAACTGCTGGCGGCGGTGGCGGGCGGGGGCGAGCAATCGACTCAAGCCGCGTTCGGCAAGGTGATGTTCGAGATCGCGGCCCGAAAGGACGAGTTCGCCGGTCGGGTGGTCACGACTTCGCCGGACGTGACGGTCTCGACCAACCTCGGTGGCTTCGTGAACCGGCGCGGCGTGTTCCAGCGGCGCGCCCACGATGACGTCTTCAAGCGGCGGCGGATTCCGTCCGCCCAGGTGTGGTCCAAGGCCGAGACCGGACAGCACGTGGAGCTTGGCATCGCCGAGAACAACCTGTTCATCGCCCTGGCAGCGCTGGGCCTGACGGCGCCGCTGTTCGGCGAGCGGCTGTTCCCGGTGGGCACGCTCTACGATCCGTTCATTGCCCGCGGTCTCGATGCGCTAAACTACGCTTGCTACCAAGACGCCCGGTTCCTGCTGGTGGCGACGCCGTCCGGTCTGACCCTGGCGCCGGAAGGTGGGGCGCACCAGTCGATCAATGCGCCGGTGATCGGCATGGCCCAGCCGGGCCTCGACACCTACGAGCCCGCCTTCGCCGACGAAACCGCAGTGCTGATGGCGCACGCGTTCGATCGCATACAGGCCGAGGACGGGGCCTCAACCTATCTGCGGCTGTCAACGCGGGTTCTGGCTCAGCCCGAGCGGACGGGCGAGGCCTGGCGACAGGGCGTGATCGATGGCGGCTATTGGCTCAAGGCTCCTGCGCCGGGCGCGCGATTGGCGATTGTCTATAGCGGGGCCCTGGCGCCCGAGGCGCTCGCCGCGTTCGAGGCGCTGGCCGAGGACATGCCTGAGGCCGGCCTTCTGGCGGTGACCTCGGCGGACGTGCTGCACCGGGGCTGGACCGCCGCCGGCCGCGCCCGATGGACAGGGCAGGAGACCCGGACGTCGGCGATTGAGGCGCTGCTCGCGCCGCTGGCGCGCGATGCGGGGTTGGTGACGCTGACGGACGGCGCGCCGCTGGCCTTGTCCTGGCTGGGCTCGGTGCGCGGCCAGCGTGTGCGGGCTTTAGGCCTGGAGGCGTTCGGCCAGTCGGGCGATCTGCCGGATCTTTACGCCACGTATCGACTGGACGCCGACGCCGTGCTGGACGCCTGCGCGGATCTCCTGGCTTAGAACCCGCTCAGGATCGTCATCCCCGACAGCAACTCGTCGCGGAAGTGATAGGTCAGCCGTGCGCGAGTGTCTGACCAGATCTGGCCCTGCTCGGTTTCAACAGCGTACTGCGCCTCGACGGTCAGGGCGTCGGGTGTTTCTTCTGTGACCTCGATCAGTTGAATGTTCGGTCGGATCGTCGCGAAGACGCGGGCGAAATGGCCCATGACCGCCGCCTTGCCGACCAGGATCTCCCCGGTTTCTAAGGTGTTGGGCCACGTGGCGTCAGGATGAATGAAGCGGCGCAAGCCCTCTGCGTCGTGTGCGTTGAACACCGCGAAGGCGTCTTCGAGCACTGTCCGTAACGCGGTCATGGCGGCGATTCCCCGCTGTCGTCGACGTCCTGCGCAGTGATCCGTCCAGCATAGACGCGGTACCAGACGACGACGGGGCCATCCTGCCAAAGTCCGCCATCCGGACCCCTGGTCTCTGCCAGCATTCGCGCCCTGATGCGATCATCGCTCTCAAGACGGTAGTCGAGCAGGGATAGCGTGGTGTCGACAGTCTCGAAGAGACGCCGATGGTAGGCTCCAATGGCCTTGGCGCCGACGATTTCACCGCCTTCCAACATGTCGGTGAAGCGCGCGTCCGGCGCATAACAAGCGACGGCGGCCTCGGCATCGCGGGTGTTGATCGCGTCAATGAGGCGGGTCAGCATTCGTTCGACGCCGGCGAAGGTTGGCTCCGCATAGGTTTGTTCGCTGTCCATCCGCGAAACCAAGCCATCCCGCAAGGTATAACTGTGGCGCGCCCGTGTGCTTGACCAGACGGTGCCATCGGCGGCGCTGGTTATGACTTGGCGTGAGAGCACGTCCACCCGATGCGGAGCCGGCGTGAACAGGCTGATGGGCTCATAGTGCGCGCGCAAAGGCGCGGTCAGGCTCGAAAAATAGGTTTTCACGGACCCAATTCCCTCGAGCCGCCCGTTCTCCAGCTCGTCCGGCCATGAGACATCCGGCGTCATCATGGCAAAGCAGCGATCCAAGTCGCGGGCGTTGAAGGCTTCGTAGAGCCGCGCGATCCGGTCCTCGTCGGGCGTCATCAGCGTCGAACCATGTTCTCCGTGTACGACTCTTCCATGCGCCAGAACCGGTCGTCGAGGAGCGTGTAATAACGCCGCACGCCTAGTTTGCTGGCGGCTGGTAGCCCGTTTCCACCTTCAGATAGGCGATCAGGTCGATCCGGTCCTTCTCGTTCTTGATGCCGGCGAACGTCATCTTGGTGCCGGGCATGAAGCCTCGGGGATCCGCCAGCCACTTGTCGAGTTGCTGAGCGTCCCAGACGAAGCCCGCAGCCTTCACGGCGTCGGAGTAGCTGTAGCCTTCCTTGGTCCCGGCCTTGCGGCCGAACACGCCGTACAGGTTCGGACCCGTGAGATCGGGGCCGCCTTGAGCGATCGTATGGCAAGACCGGCAGAGCGCGAACTTGCTCTGACCGTTCGACAGGTCGCCCGTGTTGTAGGGGGCGGGGAGGGCGGCGAGCGCGGCGGCCTTCTCTGCGTCGGTCGGCGCCGGAGCGGAGGCCGGGGTGGGCGCGGCCGCCGGCGCATCGGCGGGAGCTTCGCTGGAGCTTCCTCCGTCCTTCGAGCATGCGGAAACGGCTACGCAAAGAGCCGCGACGGCGGCCAGTTTCAACGAGCGCATTGTGATCCTCGACTGACGTTTCGCCGCAGGTTCTGCGACGCCGCGACGCATTCCAAACCCTTATAAAATCTGGTCCGGCGCCTTGTCACGCAGTGATGGTCCTTAAGCGTGGGGGTTACGGCCAGGATGCGACAATTGCTGGTATCCCCGTGATTCTCATGACGAAAAGTGAGCTTGCAAAACGTGGGTCTGCACATAACCGTTTGACGGTCGTTAACCATAAATCTTACCCCTTTCCTCACGGAGCGGGCTGGCTCCGGGCAGGGCTGGAAGCAAGATCATGGACTGGAGCGAAGAACGCACGGCGACCCTGAAGAAGCTGTGGCTGGAGGGACTGAGCGCGAGCCAGGTGGCCCGCCAATTGGGCGGCGTCAGCCGTAGCGCGGTGATCGGAAAGGTGCACCGCCTGGGCATCACCGTCCGCGAAACCCCCGTCCGCCAGCGGGTGTCGACAGCTCGAGCGCCTTCGCGAATTGCCGTCCGTCAGCGCCCGTCTCGTGAGAGCGTTCCGCAACGTATCGCGCCGCGCTTCGAGCGCGTCGAGGAAGACCTGCTGCCGACCTCCGGTATTCTGGGCCTCGGCGCCCATTCGTGCCGGTGGCCGATCGGCCACCCCGAGAACGACGACTTCGGTTTCTGCGGCCGTCCCAAGACGAGCGCGCGGGGTTCGTACTGCGAGCAGCACAGCCAGGGCGCCTTCCGCCGTCTGGGGTCCACCCAGGCCGTCGAGGCCTGGGCCCTGAAGGGTGTGAAGGAAAAGCGCGTGCAGTCCCGCCTGGTCTGAACGCCGCCTGATCGTCTCCCTATCCCTTTCCCTCGACATCGATGAGTCTTCCGATGAACATGGTCCTGATCGAGAACGCCGCCGGCAGCAGCCAAGTGATCACCATTATCGAGGAGTTCGCCGGCCACTCGGTGTCGCGGGACCTCAATCCCGGCGATCACGCCGAAATCCCGGTCACCCAGTTCAAGTCGATCACGGTGCGGGAGACCTATCCCGACGACTGGCTTAGCCGCGGCCTCAGCCGCAACCGCGCCGCGGCGGCCTGAGCTCAGGGCGAGAGAGTTGAACGCCACGACCCCGCGAAGCCTTTCGCGGGGTTTTTTGTTTCCCTGCGGCGCCGACGATTGCATGGGCGTTAACCTTGTGACACACAAAGCGCCGTTTTGCGGGGCGGACATAAAGATGGGCGAGGGGGAAGAGCGCGTGGAGGCCGGGCCTGAGCATGCGCTGCCGTTGTCCAGCTATCTGAGCTACCTGCTCTACCAGACCGAACAGCACCGCCGCGCGGTCGCGGCCGATCTTCTGGCCAAGCATGGGCTGTCCTTCGCCAAATGGGTGGCGATGATTTCGCTGCGGCGCTTCGGGGACCTGTCGATGACTCGGCTGGCCAAGCTGGCGGCCACAGACCGCACCACCCTGACCCGCTCGATCGACAGCCTGATCGCCGACGGCCTTGTGGCGCGAGAAGCCTCGGCGCGTGACCGCCGGATCGTGGTCATCAAGCTGACCGACGCGGGCCGAGCCTTGCTTGAACGCATCCGGGGAGAAATCCGGCCTCTGAACCAAGCGGTCTGCGCCCAGCTGACCACCGAGGAGCAAGCCGCCATGACCCGATACCTGCAGAAGATGCTGGGCGGCCTGATCGTCGAGCCTGACTGGAAGCACGACGTCATCGCCTTCAGCGCCCCCGCACCGCCGGAGACGGCTTGAGGTCACGCCTTAGAGCCTCGCGCGTCAAAACGGGAACGTTTTGACGCGATAACGAGGCTCTAGATCAAATACTTAGAGCGTGCCTCGTGCCGAAATCGGCTCCCGCTTTCGGCGTCACGCTCTAATCGTCGAGCTTCACCCGCCCGCGACCGGACTTCACCGTCGACCGCTTGGATTTGCCCTCCAGCCGCTTGAGCTTGCTGGAGTAGGTGGGCTTGGTCGCCTTGCGGGGCTTGGGTTTTTCGGTTGCGCGGCGGATCAGGTCGATTAGCCGGTCCAGGGCGTCCTGCCGGTTCATCTCCTGCGAGCGCGAGCCTTGCGCGAACAGCACCAGCACCCCGTCCTGGGTTAGGCGGCTGCCGGCCAGGGCCTCCAGCCGCGCCTTAACGTCGTCGGGCAGATAGGGCGAGTTGCGGACGTCGAAGCGCAGCTCGATGGCGGTCGAGGTCTTGTTGACGTGCTGGCCGCCGGGTCCAGAGGCGCGCGCAGCCTTCCAGATGAGGTCGTCCTCGTCGATCCGCAGCCAGGACGTGATCTCGATCATCGCGGGCATGCGATCACCGGGGCGTCGCGCGCTTGGCCTTGACCATAAGCTGGTCCAGCGCCTGCAGGAATCGCGAGCGGTCAGCATTGGCGAAAGCGGCCGGGCCCTTGGTGACCTCGCCCATGGAGCGCAGGTGCTCGCCGATCGAGCGCGAGGCGAGGGCCGAGCCGATCGTGTCGGGACTGAACACGCGTCCGTTCGGGGCCACGGCCGCCCCGCCGGCCTTCAGTACGCGGTCGGCGAGAGGAATGTCATTGGTGACCACCACATCGCCTGGGCCGCAGCGCTCGGCGATCCAGTCGTCGGCCACGTCGGGACCGGCCTCGACCACGACCTGCTCGATCACGGGCGTCTGGGGCACGCGGATCCAGCTGTTGGAGACGACGTAGGTCTTGAAGCCGTGGCGGGCGGCGACCTTGTAGGCCTCGTCCTTCACGGGGCAGGCATCGGCGTCGATGAAAAGCGTGGCGACCATCGCGCGAGGCCTCGGACGAGGGAAATGGTGCCGGCTGAGGGGATCGAACCCCCGACCTTCGGTTTACAAAACCGCTGCACTACCGCTGTGCTAAGCCGGCTGATCGGCGCGAGGCCGAACGGGGGTCTTCCTTAGCGAGAGGCGTTCGTCTGGGCAATGGGGCGCAATCGCTTGGCGGTGGCGTTGCGAGTCCCGCGCCCAGAGGCTAGGGACGGGCAACGCAGGAGAACCCCCATGGCGCAGGCGAAACTCATCGACGGCAAGGCCTTCGCGGCCGATCTGAGGGCCAAGATCGCTGAGGAGGTCGCCGCCCTGAAGGCTGAGCACGGGATCACCCCCGGCTTGGCGGTGGTGCTGGTTGGCGAGGATCCCGCCAGCCAGGTCTATGTCCGCAACAAGGGCGAGCAGACGACCGCTGCGGGCATGTACTCCGAGACCCACCGCCTGCCGGAAAATACCACCCAGGAGGAACTGCTGGCAGTCGTCGCCAAGCTGAACGCCAATCCCAAGATCCATGGGGTGCTGGTGCAGTTCCCGGTGCCGCCGCACATCAATCAGATGGACGTCGTGGCCGCGCTCTCGCCAGACAAGGACGTCGACGGCCTGACCGTGACCAACGCCGGGCGGCTCGCCAGCGGCTTGCCGGCCCTGACGCCCTGTACGCCGCTGGGCTGCATGATGCTGCTGAAGGACACGGTCGGCGACCTAAAGGGCAAGAACGCCGTGGTGATCGGCCGCTCGAACCTGATGGGCAAGCCGATGGCCCAGATGCTGCTGGCGGCCGACTGCACCGTCACGATCGCCCACTCGCGCAGCCAGGACCTACCCTCGATCGTGCGCCAGGCCGACATCGTCGTGGCCGCCGTCGGCCGCGCCGAGATGGTCAAGGCCGACTGGGTCAAGCCGGGCGCCGTGGTCATCGACGTCGGCATCTCGCGCTTCCCAGCCCGCGATCCGGAAGCCGCCGCCGCCGGCAAGACCCGTCTTGTCGGCGATGTCGCGTTCGATGAGGTCAAGGATGTCGCCAGCGCAATCACGCCCGTGCCCGGGGGCGTGGGGCCGATGACGATCGCTTGCTTGCTGGCCAATACGCTGACGGCGGCTAAACGCCTTTCGGGGGTCGCCTGATGCGCGCGGCTTTGGTGCTGATCACCGCGGCCCTGGCGCTTTCGGCCTGCGGGTCCAAGGCCCCTCCGCCGCCCACGCCCGAGCAAGCCCTGGCGCTGCGGCCGGCCGACACGCGACTCGCGGGCCTGTACGAGACCTCGTGCCACGCCTGTCACGCCATGCCCGAGAGCGGGGCGCCAATGGTGCATGACCGCGCCGCGTGGGATCCGCGCTGGAAGCAGGGTGAGGCGGTTCTGCTGGACCACACGATCCAGGGCTTCAACGCCATGCCGGCCACCGGTCAATGCGCGACTTGCACGCCGGACGATTTCAAGGCCCTGATACGGTTCATGGCGGGGCGAGACGACTCCGCGACCTAAACACTCGGGGAGGCGGCATGATCTCGCGGCGCGGAGCCTTGATCGCGGGCGGCACAGGCGTGGCGGTGGTCGCTGGCGGCGCAGCGGTCGCTTACGGAGTCGCTACCGGCGATAAGCCAGAGCCGCCCGCGCCCGCTTCGGTCAACGCGGAGGGCAAGCTGCTCTGGCGCAACTGGTCGGGCGTGCAGAACGCCTATCCCGCCGCGCGACTGGCGCCCAAGGACGAGGGCGAGTTGGCCACGGCGCTACAGGTCGCCCAAGCGCCGATCCGCCCGGTGGGGGCCGGGCATTCGTTCACCGCCCTGGCGCCGACCGACGGAACGCTCGTCTCGCTGGATTCCATGTCGGGTATCGTTGGCTGGGAGGGCGACGAGGCGATCATTCGTACCGGCACGCGCCTGGGCGCGCTGGGGCCGCTGCTGGCCGAGAAGGGCCGGGCGTTGCCCAACCTGCCCGACATCAACAAGCAGTCGCTGGGCGGCGCGCTGGGCACGGCGACGCACGGCACTGGCATCAAGCTTCCGGCCATGCACGGCGACGTCACGGGGCTGCGGCTGGTTACGCCCTCGGGCAAGATCATCGACGCCGACGCCGCCAGGAACCCAGAGGTCTTCCAGGCCGCTCGCGTCTCGCTGGGCGCGCTGGGGGTGATAAGCCAGGTGCGGATGCGGACCAGCGCCAATCGCCGGCTGCGCCGCCGCGTCTGGCTGGAGCCCTTCGAGGAGGCTATGGCCCAGGCGGACAGCCGCTGGGCCCAGCACCGGAACTTCGAGTTCTATGCCGTTCCGTTCACGGGGCTGGCGGTGAACATCAGCCACGACGAGACCGACGATCCGGCCGAGGCGCGCGGTCCCGACCAGGATGTCGAGTTCCTGCAGGCCCTGCGCGGGATTCGGAACCTCTTGGGGTTCGCCACGCCGCTGCGCAAGGCGGCGGCCAAGGCGCTGCTGTCCTCGGCCAAGCCCGAAACAGCCGTCGATGAGGGCTGGAAGTTGCTATCCACCGAACGGCCGGTGCGTTTCAACGAGATGGAGTTCCATCTGCCGGTCGAGAACCAGCTCAAGGCGCTGGACGAGGTGGTCCGGGTCATCGAAACTGAACGCCCCGATGTCTTCTTCCCGATCGAGGTACGGCGCATCGCGGCCGATGACGCCTGGCTTTCACCGTTCAGCGGCGGCCCGCGGGGTTCGGTGGCGGTCCACGCCTACTACCGCGACGACTTCAGCTTCCTGTACCAGCTGATCGAGCCCATCTTCCGCCGCTACGAAGGTCGCCCGCACTGGGGCAAGCTCCATACGCTGCGGGCCGGGCAATTGGAGGCGCTTTATCCGCGCTGGAAAGCCTTCCTGGAGGTCCGCCAAGAGCTGGACCCCGAGGCGCGGATGCTAAATCCGTACCTCAAGAGCCTGTTTGGACTAATGTAGTCAGCTGGCGGAGCCGAGATACTCGGCCACGCGTGCCTCGAGCTCGGTGCTGAGAGCCTTGCCGACCGGGTGGGTGTCGAGCTTGATGTCGTCGCGCACGCAGGCCTTGATCGCGTCGATATGGGCGTCGACCAGGAACATCGGCGCTTTCAGCCGGGTGTCCGGGTCGTCGATCAGCTTGCAGAGCGAGGCGGCGAGGCGGGTGACCAGGGGGAATTCGTAGGTGGCGCCAAGACCTTTCAGGTCGTGGGCGCGAAGATAGAGCGTTTCGACCGTCTGCGCGGTCAGCCCCTCAGTCTTCACAGCCTGCCGGGCGGCCTCAAGCTTGACGATTTCGTCGTTGAGCCATTGGGCGAAATTGCCAGACAGGCTCTTCAGCGCGGCCTCCGCCTTGGCGATCGCGGCCATGTCGATCCCGCCGCGCCCGCCCACCTTGAGCTTGAGCATGTTCGGCACTTGGATCAACTCGGCGGTGGTCTTATCAGTCACGTTCGCCTCCCCAGCGGCGGTACAGGTTGGGCATGGCTAACATAGCAGGCGTTAACATTAGATGAGACCATGGTTTTATGCGACCCAACGTCTCATCTTCCAAATCATGCCGAGAATTGTTCGGCCAGAACTCTCTCCTCAAGGCTCCGGCCTGCATCAAACAGCATCGCCAGCGATGTGCCGCGATCCTCGGAGATGTGGACCTCCATGACGTCGCGCACCTCGAAGTTGTCGGCCACCGCACTGACCGGCCGCTTGTCGGCCTCGAGGATCTCGAAAGTCACGCGCGCGGATTGGGGAAGCAGGGCGCCGCGCCAGCGGCGGGGGCGGAAGGCGCTGATCGGTGTCAAGGCCAAGACGCGGCCGTCGATCGGAATGATCGGGCCATGGGCTGACAGGTTGTAGGCGGTCGATCCCGCAGGGGTCGCCAGCAAGGCGCCGTCGCAAACGAGTTCGCCCATCCGAACCTTCCCGTCGATCGAGATGCGCAACTTGGCGGTCTGGCGGGTCTGGCGGAGCAGCGAGACCTCGTTGATCGCCAGAGCCCGGTGCTGGGTTCGCCGCGCGTCGATTGCGACCATCGCCAGCGGATGGATAACGGCCCGCTCAGCGGCGTTGATCCGCTCGAGCAGTCCGTCCTCACTGTACTCGTTCATGAGGAAACCGACCGAGCCGCGGTTCATCCCGTAGATCGGCGTCTGGCTCGCGATCGCTTCGTGCAGGCTCTCAAGCATGAAGCCGTCGCCGCCCAGGGCGACGATAACCTGTGCGTTCTCGGCCCCCACATCGCCATAACGCGCTGCAAGACGCTCACGAGCCTCTTGGGCCTCGGGGCGGTCGCTGGACTTGAAAGCCAGGCGAGTCACGAATGGTTGCGGCTGATACATGCGGCCAAGAGGCGGGAAGGCCGAAGCCTTGTCAAACCTGGGTCCTGTCAAACCTGTCCGACGGCCTGCCGGAAGGCCATGCCCGCGATGTCCGGCGTGAACGGGCCAAAGGCGTTGGCCGCACGACGAACGCCTTCGTCGCCGCCCCCTGGGCGTCCACCGTTCAACTGGCGGACGTGCTCGAGGATCGTGGGGAAGACACTGCGATCGATGCCAACAGCCGAGCAGGCTAGCGCCAGCAATTCGGGGCGGCTTGAGTCGATCGCGCGGCGGATCTGGTTCGGCTCGAACTTCCCAAGTCGCGCCAGGGCCATGACGAACAGTGGCAGGCGCCCTTCACGAAGAACGCGCAACAGGTAACCCGGTCTGAGCTGTCCGGCCGAATCGAGTTTCTCGATCAGCGATCGCTCCATGTCCTGGCGAGCCTCGTCGATCTCGACGGGATCGGCCGGATCGTCACCGTCGCCCTTGTGCGCCGCCTGCAGCGCCTCACTGACGGCGGCTTGCATCTGCGCGGCGTCCAGATGGAAGCGCGCCGAAAGCGCGTCTCTCAGGGCTCGGCCCACAAGGAGATAGAGCTGCTCGGCCAGGTCGCTGGACAGCTTGGGGTGACGGGCGAGCGGCGAACGTAGCGCCACCACATCTCGCGACCGGTTCACCAGGCGTCGCATTGCGTCGGGCGAAACCTCCGCGCTGTCGTTGGAGGCCAGGGCTGTGAGGACGGCGGGTTCATCCTGCCCGATGATCGCCTCGACCACCGGGGCCTTGAGGTGCGGGCGGCGAGCAATCTCGATCTGGTGCTCCAAGGTGGCCTGCACGAGAAGCCGGATCAGGTCGTGATCCTGAAGCACGGGACTGCGCGCGATGATGGGCCGGGCGATTTCGATCTCGTCCAGCGCCATGATGTTGACCAGGGCCGGCGGCGCCCACTCCGCATCGGCCAGGCGCTCGGACAGGCGTCGCCGGATATCCCGCTCGGCCTCGACCACCAGGGTCATGAAGATGGAGTTCAAGAGCGCCTGGATATCAGGGTGTGTCGGCTCGCCTCGGGCGCGTCCCGCCTCGCAGAGATCGATGATGCCACTGAGAAGGCGTTCGCGATCACTGGGATCACGGCTACGCGCCAGCGTCATCAGCGAAGCGATCTCGACGGTCTGAATGGCTCGGCCCCCACGAATCCGGAAGGTTCGACAAGGATGACCTTGCGGCTCTCAAATGAAAACATGCTTAAACAGGTCAAAGACGCCGACGCGATGACACGCGTCGAGACGTCGCGAGCTTGAGTGGAGGACCCGTAGATGGCGCAAGATCTGATCCTGGCTTTGGACCAGGGTACTACCAGCACGCGCGCCATCCTGTTCGACCGCGCAGGCGTTTCGCTCGGTGAGGCGTCGAGGCCCTTGCGCCAGAGTTATCCGGCCGACGGCTGGGTCGAGCACGACGCCGAGGAGATTTACGCTGCGGCAGTCGCCGTATTGCGCGAGGTGAGCGAGGCGTCGAGTCGGGTGGCGGACATCGCCGCGATCGGGATCACCAACCAGCGCGAAACCGTGGTGGTGTGGGACCGCGCGACGGGGCGACCCATCCATCCGGCCATCGTCTGGCAGGATCGGCGCACGGCGGATGTCTGCGCGCGCCTGAAGGCCGACGGCTCTGAGCCGAAGGTCACCGAGGTGACCGGACTGCTGCTGGACCCCTATTTCTCTGCGACCAAGATCGCCTGGATTCTCGACAAGGTCCCGGGCGCCCGCGCTCGCGCCGAGGCTGGCGAGTTGCTGTGCGGGACCATGGACTGCTGGGTTATCTGGCGGCTGACCGGCGGCGCTGTCCATGCGACCGACGCCACCAACGCCTCGCGAACCCTGCTGTTCGATATCGGCGCACAGGCCTGGTCCCCAGAGATGATGGCGTTGTTCGACGTCCCCTCGGCGATGCTGCCGAAGGTGCTGGACTGCGTGGACGACTATGGCGCCACGCAGGCCGATATCCTGGGCCGCGAGGTTCCGATCCGGGGCGTGGCGGGCGACCAGCAGGCCGCGCTAATGGGGCAGGGGTGCGTCGCCCCCGGCCAGATGAAGGCCACCTATGGCACCGGCTGCTTCATGCTGATCAATACCGGCGCCGAGCGTCCGGTGTCTCGCGCTCGGCTATTGACCACGGTCGCAGCGCGGGTTGGCGGCAAAACGACCTACGCCCTGGAGGGATCGATCTTCGTGGCCGGCGCGGCGATCCAGTGGCTGGGCGAGGGGCTGGGAATCACCGGTGGCCCCCGCGCGGCCGAGGCCCTGGCGCGGGCGGCCAGGCCGGATCACGCCGTGGTGGTCGTTCCAGCGTTCACGGGTCTTGGCGCGCCATGGTGGGACGCTGAGGCGCGCGGCGGAATCTTCGGCCTGACCCGCGACGCGGGCTTGCCCGAGATCGCAGCGGCGACTTTCGACGCCTGTGCGCTGCAGAGCCGGGACCTGATCGAAGCCATGCGCGCCGACGCCCCTTCGGCCTTTGGCGAGGCCGCGCAACTGCGCATCGACGGCGGTATGTCGAAAAGCGCCTGGTTCTCGCAGCGGCTCGCCGATCTGACCGGGCTTTCGGTGCGGCGGGCCAGCTATCAGGAAACGACCGCCCTGGGCGCGGCGTTGTTCGCCGGTGTTGGCGCGGGGCTCTACGGATCCATCGAGGAGGCGGCCGAGGCCAGCCCCGCCGCCGAAACCTTGGCGCCAGCCTTGGCCGAACATGCGCGGGAAGCCGCTTACGCCCGTTGGCTAGACGCAGTGCCGCGCGTTCGACTTTAGTCGATCACTGGTTGCGGTGACATCGCTGTCATGGTCTCTAATCCGCAAACAATGACAAGCGGAGGCCGCCATGACCACTCGACGCGCCATGCTGGGCGCGGGTGTCGCTCTGATCGCGGGAGCGCATTCGACGAAGGTCAAGGCTGAAGCGGCGCCCCATCCGAGGATCGGCCAGATCCGCCGCCTCTCGTCCAAATTGGATGCGGTGCTCGATGTGACCGCGCCGATTGAGAAACTGACCGATGGGATAATGTGGGCGGAGGGCCCGGCGTGGGTCGCGAGCGGCGGCTATCTGCTGTTCTCAGACGTACCTGGCAATGTGATGCACCGTTGGGACCCCAAAACCGGCAAGACCGACTTCTTGCGACCGTCCGGCTATGATGGTCCGCCCACCAAAATCTTCCGCGAGGCCGGCACCAACGGCGCGATCATCAGCACGGCGGGAGAGCTGCTGGTCTGCGACTGCGGCAACCGCGCGGTGGCGCGGATCGACCTTGTGACCCGCAAGAAGACGCTGTTGGCCACGGCCTTCAACGGCAAGAAATTCAATAGTCCCAACGATCTGGTCGAGGTTCTTCGCGGGCCGCTGAAGGGCTCGCTCTACTTTACCGATCCGCCCTATGGACTGGAGGGGATGGACGCCTCGCCGGCCAAGGAGCAGACTTTCAACGGCGTCTACCTGCTGCGTCCGAATGGCGAGGTGGCGCTGGTCGACGGTTCGCTCAGCTTCCCCAACGGGGTGGGCCTGTCGCCCGATGGCCGGCGCCTGTACGTCGCCATTTCCGATCCCAAGCGTCCGGTGATCATGGCCTATGACCTGGGCGCCGATGGACTTCCGACCGCTTCATGGGTGTTCTTCGACGCCTCGGACCTGCTCAAGGCTGGTGGGCCTGGCCTGCCGGACGGGATGAAGATCGATGCTGTGGGGCGACTCTTCGCCAGCGGTCCTGGCGGCATCATGATTCTGACGCCCGACGCCAAGCTGCTGGGCGTGATCGAGACCGGCTTCCCCGCCGCCAACTGCGCTTTTGGCGAGGACGGGCGGACTCTGTTCATCACCTCCAACCACATCGTGGCGCGTGTGCGCACCAAGACCCAAGGCCTGGGAGGCTAATCATGGACGCGATCAGCAAGCGCACGTTCTTGGGAGCAGGCCTGGCGACCGGCGTCGCCGCTCTGCCGCTCGGGGCCTTCGCCGCCGAGCCCGGCCGCAAGCTTGGCTATGCGATCCTGGGTCTCGGCTACTACGCCACCCGGATCATCATGCCGCGTTTCGCCGAGTGCGAGCACTCGCGCCTGGCGGCCCTGGTCAGCGGCACGCCCGAAAAACTGAAGACCTACGGCGAGCAGTACGGGATCCCCGAGACCCACCGCTACAGTTACGAGACCTTCGACCGGATCATCGACAATCCTGACGTCGACATTGTCTATGTGATCACGCCCAACAGCCTGCATCGCCCCTTCACCGAGCGGGCCGCCAGGGCCGGCAAGCACGTGATGTGCGAGAAGCCGATGGCCAACACGGTTGCCGATTGCGAGGCGATGATCGTCGCCTGCAACAAGGCCGGTCGCCAGTTGATGATCGGCTATCGCAGCCGCTTCCAGGCGCACAACATCGAGGCGATTAAGCTGGTGCGGGACGGCGCGCTGGGAAAAGTTCGCACCGTTGTCGCCGATCACGGTTTCACCATCGGCGACCCCAAGCAGTGGCGTCTGAACAAGGCGCTGGCCGGCGGCGGCAGCCTGATGGACATCGGCATCTACAGCCTGAATGCCGCTCGCTACCTAACGAGCGAAGAGCCGGTGGCCGTCAACGCCATGGAGTCCACAGACCGGTCCGATCCGCGCTTCCAGGAGGTGGAAGATATCATCAACTTCCAGCTCCTCTTCCCGTCGGGCGCGACGGCCAACTGCGTGTCGGCCTACAGCGTCAACTGCAACCGCTATCGGGTCAGTGGCTCCAAGGGCTGGGTCGAGATCGACCCGGCGACCAGCTACCAGGGTCAGGCCATGCGGGCGCAGCTGGGCGGGCCGCCCGCGCCGCGCGAGCCGACGCCGCAGCCCAAGAACCAGTTCTCGGCCCAGCTGGATCACCTATCCGAATGCATCCTGACCGGCCGCGAACCGATTGTCGGGGGTGAGGAGGGCCTCAAGGATCTTCGGGTGATCGAGGCGATCTACCGCGCCGCGCGCGAAGGTCGGACGGTGAAGCTGTGAGGGCGCTGGTTCTGATCGCCGCGCTGCTAGCGCCGACGGCGGCGCTGGCGCAGCAACAGGTCTCGCTGTGGCCCAATGGCGCGCCGGGCTTTGAGAGCCGTAAGGCGATTCCGGAGCAGGCCGCCGAGTACTGGGCCAAGAGCATCAATAACCCGTCGATCACGGCCTTTCTGCCGCCCAAGGATGTCGCCACCGGCGCGGCCTTGATCGTGCTTCCGGGCGGCGGACACCGGATGCTGGTCATCCATCCCGAGGGCACGGACGTGGCCAAGGTGATGAACCCCAAGGGCGTGGCGGTCTTCGTGCTGAAGTACCGGCTCTTCAGGGAAGAGGGCTCTCCCTACACGATCGACCACGCGCGCCAGGACGCTGTACGAGCGGTCCGTCATGTTCGCGCCCACGCAGCCGAGTTTGGCGTCGACCCCCGCCGCATCGGTTTGATGGGCTTCTCGGGCGGTGGCGAGGTGGTGAACCTGGCCGTCTACGAGGGCGCGGCGAAAGATCCTAAAGCGGACGCCGTCGACGAGGTCAGCGCCCGCCCGGACTTCCAGGTTCTGATCTATCCCGGCCCGCTGGGCGTGCCACAAAGGGTCCCTGCCGACACGCCGCCAGCCTTCATCTTGGCGGCGGACGATGACGAGTGCTGCTCGGCGCCGCCGGTGGAGCTGCTGACCAAGTTCAGAGCCGCCAAGGTTCCGGTGGAGTTCCACCTTTTCCAGTCGGGCGGCCACGCCTTCAACATGGGCTTGCGGACTGACAAGGTCGCGATCAAGGCTTGGCCGGATCGGCTGGGCGACTGGATGGCCGACAATGGCTGGCTGAAAGCGCGCCAGAAACCCTAGCTGACAAGCGCCGCATCGGTGGCCCGCACCAGACCGTCAATGACGCCCGGCTCCGTCGAAGCGTGGCCGGCGTCCCAGACAATGTCGAACCGGGCTTCGGGCCATGCCTTGTGCAGCCGCCAAGCGCTGTCGAGCGGTGTGACGACGTCGAACCGTCCCTGGACGATCCAGCCCGGAATGCCCCGGATGCGGTCGATGTTCTTCAGGATCCAGTCGTCCTCGTCAAAGAACCCCTTGTTGGTGAAGAAGTGGCTCTCGATCCGCGCGAAGGCGATTGCGAAGTCTTCCTCGTTGAACTTGGCGGGACGCGCCTCGGGGCCGCGCAGCGAGATGGTGTCGCCCTCCCACTGGCTCCAGGCGGCGGCGGCTTCGAGTTGCACGCGGCGGTCGGGCGCAACGAGGCGACGATGATAGGCGGCCATCAGGTCGCCGCGCTCGTCATCGGGGATAGGGGCCAGGAACCGCTCCCAGGCGTCGGGGAACAGCATTGAGGCGCCGTCCTGGTAGAACCAGCGCAGCTCCTTCTGGGTCAGCAGGAAGATGCCGCGCAGCACCAGGCTGTCCACGCGGTCCGGATGCTTGATGGCGTAAGCCAAGGCGAGGGTCGAGCCCCACGATCCGCCAAACACGGTCCAAGACTTGATTCCGAGATGTTCGCGCAGCCGCTCGATATCGTCGATCAGGCTCCACGTGGTGTTGTCTTCCAGGCTGGCGTTGGGACGGGAGCGACCGCAGCCGCGTTGGTCGAATAGCGCCATGCGCCACTTGGCCGGGTCGAAGAAGCGTCGCATCGTCGGATTGACCGCACCGCCGGGGCCGCCGTGCAGGATCACGCAAGGCTTGCCGCGCGGGTTGCCGCATTCCTCGTAATAGATCTCGTGAGGACCGCCGGTGGGCATCCAGCCGAACGAAAACGGCTCGACCTCGCGGAAGAGGCCGCGGCGACCGACGGAACTCATGGCGGCGGCGGAAGCATAACGATCCATGATGCGAACCTAGCGCGTTCGGCGCGGGGTTGTGAACGGCGGATCGCGCCGGGTTCATGCCTTTCGTCGGCTTCTGTATGCTGCGCGCATGACTCAGATCGCGCCCGAAGACTATTCCGACGACGAGCTGCTGGCGATGCTGAAGCCGGTCCAACTGGCCGAACTCGATCGCCAGATCGGCGAGATGTTCAGCGCCGAGGGGGTGGATCGGGTCGAGGCCCTGTTCGCCATGGCCAATGTCTATGCCATGCGCGCGGCCGAGCGTGACGAGACCTCCGCCCTGGCCATGCTGCAACTGGCCGCCGCCATGCGTCGACGCGCCCAGGCGATGGCGGCGGCGCGCAACTGACCTACAGCGGGAACCTGCGGTCCAGCCAGTCCAGGATCGCCGCGTTCACCTCGGCGGGTTTCTCCTGCTGGGTCCAGTGTCCGCTACCCTCGATCAGCACCTTCTCGAGGTCGCTGATCTGGTCGCCCATCCGATCAGCCATGGCGGGAGGGAGAACCACGTCCAGCTCCGCCATGATCATCAGGCAGGGGATGCCGTCCACCCGGCGCGGCAGGTGTTCTGAACGTTCCCAGTTCCGCGTGAAGTTGCGGTACCAGTTGATGCCGCCGGTGAAGCCGGTGCGCTGGAAGGCCTCGACGAAGAAGGCCAGTTCGTCTGGCGTCAGGAACTGATTGTCGTCCGTGGACGGCTCGTAGTGGGCCAGGGCGGTCTGCAAGGCGAGGCTACGCCGCTCGGCCGGTTGGGCCAGGAAGTCTTCTTGCGTACCCTTCGGCTTGCGCATGAAGTAGCGGATGGTCTTCTCGACATCTGCGCCCAATTCCGCATCGGCGACGCCCGGCTTCTGGAAATGGACGATGTACATGTCGTCGCCATAGGCGTTGCGGTACATCTGGATGGGATCGAGGGGCAGACGCGGAAAGAACGGCGTGTTCAGCCCGATGATCCCGGCGACTCGGCTAGGATGCATCAGCGGCAGTTGCCACACGACGATGCCGCCCCAGTCGTGACCGACGAAGATCGCTTTCTCGACGCCCAGATGGTCGAGCAGGCCGACAAGATCGCCGGTCAGATGCTCCATGTCATAGGCTTCGACCGCCTCTGGTCCTGGCGTCAGGCCGTAGCCGCGCTGGTCGGGCGCGATCACCCAGCGGCCGGCCGCAGCGAGCGCGGCAATCTGGTGTCGCCACGAGAACGCCAGCTCCGGGAAGCCGTGACAGAAGACGATGGGAGCGCCCTCGCGCGGGCCGGCCTCGTAGTAAGCCATGCGGATGCCGTTCACCTCGGCGAACTGCGGCGCGGGGAGAGCAGGGGTCTTCGCAAGGGTGTCCGTCATGAGCGTTCGATCTCCCGCGATTGTTATGTGATTGGCGATAAGCTGCTGCGCCCGCGCCGCCCCGGCAAGCGTCATTTCCGGTTTCCGTAGGGGCGAAGGGGGGTAAAAGGCCTGCATGACCGAAGCCAGCCCGCCGCCCGCCCACGTTCCGTGGCGCCTTGTCCTGCTTCTCGGCGCGCTGACGGCCTTCGCACCGATGTCGATCGACATGTATCTGTCGAGTCTGCCGTCGATAGGGCGCACCTTGAACGCCGCGCCCGACCAGACCCAGGCGACGCTGGCGGCGTTCTTTGCCGGCATGGCCATTGGCCAGGTCTTCTATGGGCCCGCCTCCGATCGCTTCGGCCGTCGGCCGCCTTTGCTGGTCGGCATTGGCCTGTTCATCGTCGCCTCGATCGTCTGCGCGCTCGCACCCAATATCGAGACCCTGATCGCTGCGCGGTTCCTGCAAGCGCTGGGCGGCTGCGCCGGCCCGGTCGTCGCCCGCGCCGTGGTCCGCGACCGCTTCAGCCATACCGACACCGCCCGCGTGCTGTCGCTGATGACCCTGATCATGGGGCTGGCCCCAGTGCTGGCGCCGCAGCTGGGCGGTATCGTCCAGTTCGTCGCGGGCTGGCGCGGCGTGTTCTGGACCCTGGTGGTGTTCGGCGCGCTGATCGCGACGTGGGTCGTGGTCAGCCTGAAGGAATCCCGCTCGGCCGCCACCGAGGCGCAGGCGCGTACCGAGAATCCTCTGAAGGCCTATGTCGCGCTGTTCGGGATGCGGCGGCTGATGGGCTACGCCCTGGCGGGCGCGTTAAACGGCGCGGTGCTGTTTACCTACATCTCGGGCGCGCCGGAGCTGGTGATGGGGACCTACGGACATAGCCCCCTGATGTTCAACCTCGTCTTCGCCTTCAACGCCGTGGGCATTATCGGCGCCAGCCAGGTCAATCGCTGGCTGTTGCGGCGCGCGGCTCCGGATCAGGTGCTTGCGCGGGCCAGCATCGCCTCCATCGTCGCCGCACTGCTGCTTACGCTCGCGGCGTGGACCGGCTGGGGCGGGCAATGGACGGTCTTGCCTTTGCTGTTCGCGGCGCTCTCGCTCTACGGCCTCATGGGCGGCAACACCATGGCGGGGGCGCTGAGTGTTGATCCGCGTCGCGCGGGCTCGATCTCGGCCTTGATGGGCTCGGCCTCGTTCGGCGCGGGGGCGCTGGCCTCATGGGCGGGCGCGGCGCTGCATGACGGAACGCCCCGCCCGGTGGCCGGCGTGATGTTCGCCTGTCTGGTCGGATCGGCGCTGGCGATCTTCCTGCTGGCCTTGCCGGGCGCGAAGAAGCTTCAGGCCTGACGAAGGCCAAAGCCGCGCCAGGCCATCAACGCCCAGCCCGCCATGAACGACAGGCCGCCAAGCGGCGTGATCATACCCAGGGCGCGCGGCGCGCCCAAGGCCATGGCGTAGAGCGATCCCGAAAACAGAAGAACGCCGACGAAGAACAGCGCGGTCACGACCCCCATGCTCTTGGCCCCCGCGCGATGAAGCGTGAACGCGGCGAAGGCGGCCAGGGCGTGGATCATCTGATACTGCGCGCCGGTCTTCAGCCACTCGACAGCCTTCCAGCCGTCGATCCCGTGCGCGGCGAAGGCGCCGAACGCCACCGCCAACAAGCCGTTCGCCGCTGCGAGGCCTATCCAGGTCCGAGGAGTCCAGCCTTCCATCGGATTTACGCTCCGTCACCGTTGCAATCGTCATCTGCGACCTTAACGTCGATCACCTGGACGTAAAGCCGGCCCATCAGAGCGTCGGCGCGAACAGGGGAGGAACGGCATGGCGCTCACCTGGGGCGACGACTATCCGATCCATCAGACGCCGGAGCCGGTCGCCTACGCCGGTACGGATCGGAACTTCTATGATCGCTACTTTTTCAACGGCTACGCGCCCGAGGGCGATGGGGGCGATCTGTTCTTCGCGGCCGCGTTCGGGGTCTATCCGCACCTGAACATCGCCGATGCTTCGTTCTGCGTGATGAAGGAGGGCAAGCAGGTCAATCTGCATGCTAGCCGCTGGCTGGGCATGGAGCGGATGGACCTGAGGGTCGGCCCGATCTCGATCGAGGTGCTGCAGCCGCTCCAGCGTTTGAAACTGGTCGTTCAGGCCCCCGAGCAAGGAGTCGCGGCCGAGATCATCTTCGAGGGCCGCGCCTTCCCGATCGAGGAGCCACGGTTCATCCGCCGCAACGGTCCCCGCGCCTTCATGGACTACACCCGCCTGACCCAGAACGGCCGCTACAGCGGCTGGGTCGAGGTGGACGGCGTACGCTCCGCCATCGACGGGTTCGTCGGCACGCGCGACCGGTCTTGGGGCGTGCGGCCCGTCGGCGCGCGCGATCCTCAGGAGCCGGTTCCACCCGTGCCGCCGCAGTTCTTCTGGCTGTGGAGCCCCTGCAATTTCGCCGATGGCAGCTTCTTCTTTCACACCAACGACGACGAACTGGGCCGCGCCTGGAATCAGCGCGCGGTATGGCTGGAGGATGGCGGGCGCGAGGAGGCGTTCGGGGGCTTTGCGCAATCGTCGTGCGCCATCCGCTGGAAAAGCGGTACGCGCCACGCAGCCTCGGCCAGCCTTGACCTGGGCGAAGGCGGTTCGGTGTCCATCGAACCGCAGACCGAGTTCTTCATGTTGGGCCTGGGCTACACCCATCCGGTCTGGGGCCACGGCCAGAACCAAGGCGAACTGAAGGTCGAGCGGGAAGACTTTGTGCTGGCTGACATCGATCGTCGTCTGCCGCATCACCTGCATGTGCAGGCGCTGAGCCGCGTGACCTATGTCGACGGCCAGGGGAGGTCTCGACTTGGTCGCGGCGTCTTTGAACAACTGGCCATTGGCCCGCATGCGCCCTCCGGATTCGCCTCGATCCTGGATCTAGCCCCATGAGCCTGACCGATCGCCTTGAGGCGTATCTATCGCGTATCTGGTCGACGCCCGTCGCCGTGTCGGATCTCTCGCGCATTCCTGGCGGCGCCAGCCGCGAGACCTATCGCTTCAACGCCGTGGCCGAAGGCGAAACGCGTCCACTGATCCTGCGTCGCGACCCGCCGGGCAGCCTGATCGAAACCGACCGCAATCTTGAGTACCTCGCGTTCGCGTCCTTTCACGGCTCTCTGCCGGTCCCACGGCCGGTGGCGATGGAGCCCGAGGGCGCGGAGCTCGAGCGACCTTTCTTCATCATGGAGCGGGTGGACGGAGGCGCTGCCGCGTCTCCCTTCACTGTGCTGCCTTACGGTGAACATGCTCGGGGGATCGGCGAGCAGTTCTTTCGGATCCTCGGAACCATAGCCGGCGCGGATCCCACCAACCTGCCGCTGGCCAAGGCGGCCGAGCGGCCGGCGCCCGAAGACTGTTGGCGGATCGCGCTCGACCACTGGACCAAAGTGATCGAGGACGACCAGCAGCATCCCCAGCCGATCGTCTGGGCGGCGATCCGCGCGCTGCGTCGCCGCCCGCCACCGCCGGCCCAGACGGTGCGTGTGGTCCATGGCGACTATCGCACCGGCAACTTCCTGCACGATGGCGCGGGCAAGATCCTGGCGATCCTGGACTGGGAAATGGTCCATCTCGGCGATCCGCTGGAGGATCTGGGCTGGGCCATGGATCCGCTCTGGGGTCACTTCGAAGCCGATAAGGTTGGCGGCATGCTGCCGCGTGACGAGGCTCTGGCCCTATGGCGCGAGGCCAGCGGGTTGCAGGTGGATGAGACAGCGCTTGCCTGGTGGTCGCTGTTCAACGCGGTGAAGGGTCAGGCCATCTGGACGTCTGCGGCCAAGGAGTATCGTGACGGCGGGTTCAAGGACCCAGTCCTGGCGATCTCGGGTTGGTACACCGCTCGTCGCCACGACCAGATCCTGGCCGAGGCGCTGATGCGCATGGAGGGGCTGTCATGACGCCGAGCGTACCCGATATCCTGGTCGGTAACTTCATGTGCATGGCCGACCCCGGGCCGCCGGAACAACAGGGCGAGTTCCTGGCGGGCAAGGTGGCAGTTGTGGCGCTGCTTTCACTGCTTGCGGCTCAGGAAGCCGAGCGCGGCGCGGGGGCGCGGGTGACCGAGAACGCCGCCATCCGCGAAATCCTCGCCGAGGCCGCCTTGGACTATGGTCTGCGAGGTGACTGGCCCGCCGACCCCGCCGAACCGACGATCAGTGGCCTGGATCGTGTGAACGCCGCGCTGCGGCTGGCGCTGATGAATCTTCACGAGATGGTGGAGGCGCGAGGGGACACGGTTCGCCATAGCAGCATACTGCGTCTCTATGCGCGAATGGCCGAGCTTCGGCGTCTCGACCTTCCGCCGTTGCCGGGCTCCCGTTAGGTTTGAAAAGGCAGCGTTCAATATGTTTGAGCGCTGACGCCTGATCAGCGGTGCTTGTTATGCTGCGTGATCTCATCCGGCTTGATGTCCAGCGGGCCGGGCGCAGCGGCGTTGTAGGCGGCCGTCTGGTTGAGATCGATCACGACGCTGCGGTGACCCTGCCAGATCATGTGGAGCGCCACATACAGCACGATCGCCAGGCCGATGAATCCGATCCAGCGGTGCTTGTGCAGCAGGTTGGCGATGGCCGTCGCGGCCACGCCCATCAGGATGATCGACAGAATTAGGCCAAACACCAGAATGCCGGGATGCTCACGGGCCGCGCCGGCGACGGCGAGGACGTTGTCCAGCGACATCGAGACGTCGGCGATCAGCACCTGCAGGAAGGCGGCCTTGAAGGTCTTGGCCGGGCGGGCGCGCGGTTCGGTGTTGGGGTCGTTGTCGATCGAGGCCATGGCGTCGGCCTCGTCATGCGTGGTTTGTTCGCGCAGCTCGCGCCACATCTTCCAGCAGACCCAGAGCAGCAGGAAGCCGCCGGCGAGAAGCAGGCCGACCACGCCGAGCAGCCAGGTGGTGATCAGGGCGAAGGTGATCCGCAGCACAACCGCCGCGCCCAGGCCGTAGAGGATGACCTTCTTGCGATCCTTGGCCGGCAAGCCCCCTGCGGCGAGGCCCACGGCGACGGCGTTGTCGCCAGCCAGCACGAGGTCGATCATCAGAACTTGCAAGAGGGCGGTCAGCGGGCCTTGGAAGGCGCCGAACTGGGCGATCAGAGCGTCGAACATGTCATCTCAATGCGGTGACGCGCCCAACGATGCAAGGCGCAAAAGGCGTCACGGCCTGTCGCCAAAAGAAAAGAGCTCCGGATCCAGGGACCCGGAGCTCAATCTCTTTGACACGGCTCGTCCTAGTGGTGGGTGAGCTCGGGTTGTTTCTGGTGCGCCCCATGATCGTCGTGGCCGTGGCCATGATCATCGTGAGCCTCGGCATGGTCGGCATGACCGTCGTGGCCTTGGTGATTGTCGTGGCCGTGGTCGTGCGCGTCACCATGATCGTCGTGATGGCTGGCGGTCGTCGCGGCCAGCATCGGGTTCACATAGGAAACATGCTCGGCGGGCGCGTGAGGCTCGGGATGCGCGCCGGCGTGCAACTCGTGGCCATTGTGATCGTCATGGCCGTGGGCCTCTTGCCCATGGCTGTGGTCGTCGTGCGCGTGAACCGGGGTCTCGTGACCATGAGCGTGGTCATGATGATCGTCATGATGCGACAGGGTCGAAGCCGCCACTGCGCCTGCGGCCGCGCCACCGGCGGCGGCCATGAACGGGTTGACGTGCGACACGTGCGTGCTGGCCGGCGGCGCGTCGAACTCCATCTCGTTGCGGCCATAGTCGGTCAGCGTGCGATACTTGCGCTGGCGCTCGGCCTTGCGGCGCGCGGCGGCGGCGCTCCGCGACACGGCGACCAAGATGATCAGCGCCAGCAAGACCAACGCCGCGCCAAGCACGGTCTTGATCGGCGTCGGACCCACGCCCGGCAGCGAAATCTTGCCGTTCAGCGCGCCGAGATCCAGCTTGTTGACGCCCTTCTTGGCCTCAGCGGGCAGGGCGGCGACGCGCTTGCTGATCTCGCCGAGCGAGAAGCCTTGCGGCGCCTTCGCGCCGGTCATCTCGACGCCGAACTCCGACTTCAGCTGACCTTTCGCCTCCGGGCCCGGCTTGACCTGCCAGGCGAAGGTGGTCGGCTCGCCGGGTTTGACCACAGCGGTCTGGCGACCGTTCGGCGTGATTTCATAGCCTTCGCCCTCGAGTTCGGCGTAGGCGCTGGTCTTCTTGGCCGCCTTGCCCAAGCCGAGCTTGGCGGCTTCCTTTTTGATCATGTCGCCCAAGGTCGCGGGCAGCGCCAGGGTCACCTGGCCGGGCTGGCCCTTGCCCAGGCTCTCACCGGTCGCCAGCACGGCGCCGTTGGTCGCCGCCGGGGCGACCGCCGCTTGTAGCTGCTCGAGCTTGGTCGGCGGCTTGGCGGGGGCGGCGGGCGGCTTTGGCGGGATGGCCGCCACGACGGGCGGCTTGGCCAGCGGCGCGGCGGGCTGTGCAGGTTGAACGGCCTTCACCGGTGCGGGAGCGGGCGCGATCGTCTTCGGCGTCACAGGCTTGACCGCCGCGACGACAGCCGGCTTGGCGACAGGTTTCGACGGCGTGGCCGAACCCTGGGTCTGTACGGTGGCGTGAACGCGGTGCGGCCGCGCCGGCGCGGCGTGGTGTTTCGGGTTGGGGATCGGCCGCATGGCCGTGACCAGCGTCCCGTCGGGACGGCGCCAAGTCCGCAGACGCGAATTGTGCGTGGGCGCGGGCAGGGGGCGCACAGCGTCGGCTTTCGCCTGCGCCTGGGCTTGGTTCGAGGCTGACGCTGTCGGACCGCCCAGCAGACCATCCGGAGCTTCCGAAGCGCTGGGGGGCGGCGGTGCGCCCATCAGTTCCGGCGCCTGTGACGAACTCTGATGATCGCTCGGCGGTGGCGGCGCCGAAGCGGAGGGTTCGCCAGCGCTACATCCCACAAGCGCCAGAACACCGACCGCCGACGTCGCCAAAGCGACTAAGCGTACCTTACGTCCAAACATCGGGTCCCCCGATCCCATGTCAGATTCCTCCGCGAAGCAACGCTCGCGGACCACTGTTCGCGAGAAGAGCACGAGCTTGCGACGAAATCAAAACGGTTAAGGGAGATTCACGAAACGATTTCGTCCGCTGCGCGAACTTTCGAAGCTTCATACAGAGCGATCGCCGCTGCTGCCGATACATTCAGGCTCTCAAATCCGCCCGGCATGGGGATTTTACCCAAGGCGTCGCAGTGCTCGGCGACGAGGCGACGCACGCCTTCGCCTTCAGACCCCAAAACGAGGACGGTCGGTTGCGTGTCGAGCACTGACGCCAGGCTCTCTTCGGCTTCGCCGGCCAGGGCCACCGCTCGCCATCCCAGGTCGGCGAGCTCCTCTAGAGCGCGCGACAAGTTGACCACGCGCGCGTAGGGCGCCTTGTCGACCGCGCCGACGGCGGTCTTGGCCAGAACGCCGCTCAGGGCGGGGGCGTGGCGATCCTGCAGGATCACGCCTTTGGCCCCGAACGCTGCTGCCGATCGGAAGATCGCGCCGATATTCTGCGGGTCGGTGATCTGGTCCAGCATGACCAGAAAGCCCTTCGCCGGCGTTCCCAGTTCGGCGATCGTTAACGGCTCCGGCTCGTCAATCTTCAAGGCCAGGCCCTGGTGCACCGCACCCGGCGGAAGCTGCTTGGCGATCTCCTGACCTTCCATCACCTGCAGGCAGCTCAGTTTCTGTAGATGCGGGGCGAGTCGTTTGGCGCGGTCGGGCGTGGCCAGCAGGCGCTTCGGCGCAGGTCGGCGGGGATTGGAAAGGGCGGCTTCGACGGCGTGAGTCCCCCAGATCCAGTCCTTGGCGTCGCCTTGGCCTCTGGAAAAATCGTTCTGTTTCCGAGGCTTGGAACGAAAATCGCGTCCTTGTGCAGAAGGTCGCTTCCGGTCGTTGCGTTCGGAATGAGAGGACACTATAAGACGCGCTCCGATTTGGGGCCCCAAGGGTTTCTCGGCCGGCCGGCGCTGCTCTTAGCATCGTCCGTCACTGGTCCAAGAAGCTTTTGTTCCAGTTCGAAGTTCAGCGCTTGCCGTTGGTCATCGAACCGGATAAAGGCCGCCGGCTTCGGAACTCCATCGCGTGCTTGGGGGAATGTCCCGAGTGGCAAAGGGGGGGGACTGTAAATCCCCTGGCGTAAGCCTTCGTAGGTTCGAGTCCTACTTCCCCCACCAGGCGCGCGGTGAGTTTCGGAAGGCAGCATGGGTGTCCCAGAGCCGAAAGACCGGGAGCCGATCGCGACCCCGCTAGCCCCGAAGGGTGATTGGGCGGGTATAGCACAATGGTAGTGCAGCAGCCTTCCAAGCTGAGGATGCGGGTTCGATTCCCGCTACCCGCTCCAGCTCCCCGAGAGTTATTCCCAACAACCCAGCCGCCGGCGCGAAGGTAGAGACGATGGCCAAGGAAAAGTTCGAACGCACTAAGCCGCACTGCAACATCGGCACCATTGGTCACGTTGACCATGGCAAGACGACGCTGACCGCCGCGATCACGATGACGCTGGCGAA
>VYKS01000020.1_pt1 | contig 126078 bp, 106 predicted proteins | sample 5114511 | NCBI WGS metagenome assembly VYKS01 (sample SAMN12291795, study PRJNA351875) | freshwater metagenome | isolation source: freshwater lake | place: USA: Michigan, Gull Lake | collected 2011-07-05 | reverse complement strand
AAGACGCCGCTGCCGGCCGCGAGGCGATGACAGGCGGCATGGTGAGAGTGGGAACGGCTTCGCGGTGGAAGGCACGGAAGGCAATCACCCCCAGAACCGCGCTGGCCGCCACGGCGACCATGGCGCGGGCAGGGCGGGGCGACGCAGAGCGCGCCGGAGGAACCACACGCCCGGAGAAGCGGTCCGCCAGCGCGAGGTGTGGGCGGACTCCCGGCGTCGTCATGGCCGCGCGTTCCTCCCGACATACTACCAAACGCGCCCGAAGCCGTGACTGAAACTCGGCGCTCGGCTCGATGGCCGACATACTCCGCGCCACCATGAGCGAGCGGCGCACCAAGGTGTCGTGGGCACCGCAACCATCACAGATGAACACGTGATGTTGCGCCTGCGCCATCAGATCACCCGGCAACGTATCGTCGAGATACGCGAGGTGGTGTTTGCGAAAATGCTTGCAGTCCATCGGGATGTCGGAGTCCTGCGGAAAAGAAGCGTGCAGGGCAGGATACCCGTCCCGATGCGAGCGGTTCCGGGCGTTCCCCCTACACGCCCTCAATAAACAGCGCGGGACGGACCCGTAAAGGGTCGTCCCGCGCTTACTCCGTTAGCCGATCTGGTGTTGTATGTTGTTTGTTAGCGAACGAGTGGTGCAACAATGTCGGCAAACGCCGTGCGCGCCCGATTGAGTCGCGACTTGACGGTGCCAAGGTTCACCCCCGTAATCTCCGCAATCTCTTCGTACGACTTGCCTTCCAGCTCCCGCAACACGAACACCTCACGGTGATGTGACGGTAGTTTGCCTACGGACTGCTCTACCATATCCCGCAGGTGACGCTTGCGGAACAGGTCGTCCGGGCGGCTGTTGGGATCCTCGAACTGGAGCGGACGCTCCTCGTCCTCGAATTTCGCCTTGATCGTCTGGAAAAGCACCAGTGGGTTCCGCGAGCGGTTGCGGAGCTCGTTCTTGGCCAGATTCGACGCAATCGTGTAGATCCAGGTCGAGAACTTCTTCGACCGGTCGAAGCGGCCAATATGGCGGTACACGCGGATGAACACTTCCTGCACCAGATCTTCGGCGCGGTCGCGGTCACCAATGGTGCGGTACACGAAGTTGAGAAGCCGGCCCTGATACCGCTCGACCAGCTCCTCGAACGCCCGCTCCTCGCCGCCGAGGAACGCCGACACCACGTCTCCGTCCTCGAGCGACCGCAGGTGCTCGCGCACCGGAACCGCTGAAGTGGTATAGGATGTCAGTTTCGTACGAGCCAGTTCGGCCATGGGTCGAGCCCTCCTTCCTGGTGACGCGAGTTTGGGACTCGCGGTGCGACAACCAGATCGCCGGACGACCCGGTAGACCATGTTGCCGCACACTGAGGGGTATTGCACGGGGCATGCCGGAGGGAACCACAGGGAACCTCCTTCGACAACACCTTACACAACAAGCACTTAGCTGTCTGTACCCCGTAGCACCCTGTCACGTGCCGCCGCGTGAACGTCCTTTTTCCGAGTCTGATTGTCCGGAATTGTGGACACCGGCTGACACGAAGACGCTCACTTCATGCGAAATGCTGCCGTGTAGAGCAGGGCAAGCGCCGTTTTGGCGTCCTGAATCGCCCCGTCCTTGATCATGGCGAGTGCCACCGACAGACGCGTGGGCACCAACTCCATGAATTCGTCCGCTTCCCGCTGCGCCTCGCCGGCAACCAGACCCGTGGCCACGAACAGGTGGATGGTCTCGTCGGTAAAGCCCGGCGTCGTGAACATGGTGAACAGCTGTTCGACACGCGCAGCGGTGTATCCGGTTTCCTCATGTAATTCTCGCCGCGCGCATTCCGTCGGCGTTTCCCCAGGGTCCAATCGACCGGCAGGGATTTCGTACAAGTACCCCTCGGCCGCATAGCGATACTGCCTGATGAGCAGCACCTCGGGGTCGTCCTGCAGATCGCCCAGCAGCGGCACCACAGCGCTCGCACCGGGATGACGGATCATTTCCAGTTTCCCGATCGAGCCATCCGGGAAGCGCACCTCGTCGAGATCCACGGAAATGATCCGCCCGTGATAGACGCGCTCCCCCTGCACTTTGCCGGTGGTGCTCACACGCGGCTCTTCGTGGCCTTCGGTGCGGTGTTCTTCGTCGTCTTCTTGGCCGCCCTCTTCACCACCTGCTTGGTCACCGTCTTCGCGGCAGACGTTCGCACCGGCTTCCGGGGCCGCTTCACGTCGCGGCCCGCCAGCCATTCGCGGATGGTCGGACGCAGGTACACCGGAATGCGCAGAATCGTCCCGCGGCACTTCTTCGATCCGCACCGGCAGGCATAGTAGCGCACATCATCCGGCTCGTACTCGTCCTGCCATTCGAAGCGGTAGTCGTATACCAGCTCGGTTTCCGGCTTGATCGGCTTGATCGCCTTGATGTAAATGTGGCCATCCTCGATCTCCGTTTCGCAGTTCGGCTCGCACGAGTGATTGATGAATCGGGCGTCGTTGCCACCGAAGCGCGCGTCGAGCACGGTGTCGTCGTCGAGCACGAACAGAAACGTGTGGTGACGCCCTTGGCTGTCGTCATAGCGACGGTCCGCTTCGTCGTGCGTGATGCGCTGTCCCCAGTACTCATCCACGATCTGCCCGGTACGAATGGGCTTCACGGCAAAGGCGCCACGCCCCTGGATCTTCGAGCGACGTACTTCGTACAGCGTCGACTTGGGAGGCTTGACCAGTGCCGGCTTTTTCGAGGCCGTTTTCGCAGCGGGCGGAGTCGTGGATTTCTTGGCAGGCGTCACGTCGGGGCAGCAGAATGGGAGAAAACCAAGGCAGCGGAGAAGACCAACCGGGGACGCCCGTCAATGGACGACGCGCGGTCAGACCGCGTCGGCGTGATCCTCGTCGAGGGGATCATACACCGTCATGGGCCCAAGCCCCAGTGCATCGACCGATTCACGGATCGCGGCGGCGTCGCCTACCACCACCACCTGCAACCGCGCCGGATCAAGATGGGTGCGCGCGACCCGCAGCACATCGTCAGCCGTGACCGCAGTAATGCGCTCGCGATACGTATCGAAGTAATTGCTGGGCAGGCGAAAGATCTCCACGTTCGCCAATCCACCGGCTACCTCAGCCGTTGTCTCGAAGCGAATGGGAAAGACGCCCACGAGATACGACACCGCGAGCGACAACTCGGCGTCCGATACCGGTGTTTCGCGAATGCGCGTGACCTCGTGCACGATCTCGTGCAGCGCCTTGGCGGTCACGGCGGTTTCTACCGCGGTGCTCACTTCGAACGGGCTCGCCGCGCGACGCCAGTCGAACGCGGAGTGGGCGCCGTATGTGTATGCGTGCTCTTCGCGCAGGTTGAGGTTGAGCCGCGATGAGAACAGTCCACCCAGAATCGCGTTCATCACCACGACGGGGAAGTAATCGGGATGAAAGCGCGGAATGGCCACGTGCCCCACGCGTACTTCCGACTGCGGTGCCTCCGCTTTGTGGACGAGATGCACACGCGCCTCGAGATGGCGCTGTGCCGCCGGCGGCTCGGTGACCGGCGGTGCCTTGCCGCTCCAGTCGCCGAAATGAGCGCTGGCAATACGCACCGCCTGATCCACCTCGATATCGCCGACGAGCATGAGCGCCGTCGCGTCGGGGCGAAAATACGTCTCATGATACGAGACGACCGCATCGCGCGAGAGCCGCTCGATGCTGCGCTCATCACCGCCGGCCAGCCGCGCAAAACGCGACGACGCGTCGTACAGCAGGCGCGAGAAGAAGACGTCGGCCAACCCGCGCGGCTCCGCACGCAATTGCGTGAGATCCGCACGACGCTCGGCGCGCAAGCGTTCGAGTTCCTGCTCCGGAAACGCCGGAAAGCGCAGCACTTCGGCGAGCACCGCCATCGCATCTTCCACCCGTGACGAGAGCGCCGTGAGCTGCACGATGGCCGAATCCCAATCGGCACCGGTGTCGAGCGTGGTGCCGAGCCTCTCGAGGCGCGTGCTGAGCTCGAGCGCGCTCATGGAACGCGTGCCTTCGCTCAAGCCACGCGTCACCAGCTGCGCCAACCCTTCATGATCACGTGGGTCACGCGTGGCACCGGCTTCGATCACCGCCAGCGTCGTGACCACGGGATACGCCGGCACACGCGCCACCATGATGCGCAAACCGTTCGACAGAATGCGCGTTTGAAAGTTCGGGAAACGATAGGGACGCGGCTCCCCGGCGCCCGGGCGCGGCAGTGCCGGCGGTGTTTCGAGCATCGTGCTCATGCCGTGGCCTCCGCCCGTTCCGTCGAGGCGTCGGCAGGCGGTTCGTCCGCCGGCACGAACACCAGCAACACGCGGTTGTCGGCACCCAGCCGTTCGCGCGCGAGGCGTGAGACATCGGCGGCGGTCGTGGCCCGATAGCGGGCCACCTGCGTGTTGATCAAGGTGGGGTCGCCAAAGTAGGTCGCAAATCGTGACAGCTGGTCGGCGCGTTCGGCGGCCGACTGCATGCTCATCACAAAACTCGTTTCGATGAGCGCGCGTGCCCGCGTGACCTCGTCGTCGGTCACGCCGTTCGTCGCGATGTTGTCGAGCTCCGCCAGAACCGCAGCTTCGAGCTGCTCGACGCGCACGCCGGGGTGCGCCGTCGCGTCGACGATGAGCAGGTCGCTCCCCTTGGCCAAATCATAGGTGAACGCGCTCGCCTGCGACGCAATACGCTGCCGGCGCACCAGCGACTGCTCGAGGCGACATCCCGTGCGCAATCCCAGCACCGCAGCCGCCAGACTGGCGGCGTAATATCCATCACTCCCGAACACCGGTGTGCGGCAGCTCACGAACACGCGCGGCAGCACCACCGCGTCGGGTACAACCTCCCGTCGCGTGTCACCAGTGGTGGGAGGCACCTGCATGTCACGCAGCGGCGGACGGTTGGTGCCACGCGGAATACCGCCGTAGTACTCCTCGATCAGGCGCACGGCCTCGGTGCGGTCAAAATCACCGGCCACCGTGAGCACGGCGTTGTCCGGCGTATAGTATGTGCGGAAAAAGTCGGCGACATCGTCCAGCGACGCGTCGGTCAGATGCGCCATCGATCCAATCAGCGAGTGATTGAACGGATGCTCCTCCGGAAACGCGAGCGCGGGCAGGCGTTCCCACCACGTGCCATACGGCTGGTTGTCCACCGACCAGCGACGTTCGTTCTTCACGACTTCGCGTTGCGTATCCAGCTTGTGTTGCGTCATCGCGGGGAGCAGGCGTCCCATCCGGTCCGCTTCGAGCCAGAGCGCGAGCGCCACCTGATGCGACGGGAGCGTTTCGTAGTAGTTGGTCCGATCGAGCCACGTCGACCCGTTCAGCGTGCCGCCGGCCCGCTGGACCAGCGCGAAGTGCTCATTGGCTTCGACGTTGGCCGATCCCTGAAAGAGCATGTGCTCGAACAGGTGGGCAAAACCGGTACGATCGAGTCGCTCGTTCGCCGAACCGACGTGGTACCATAAATTCACCGCAACGATGGGAGCCGTGTGGTCCTCGGAGAACACCACGTGCAGGCCATTCGGGAGGTGGTAGCTCTCGACGGGGATGTGCATCAGTCAATATTCAGGGGTGTACCAGAAACCCGAAACCCCGCGCGCCCGCATTCACGGCTTCTCCGCATGTTCTCTTTATCACGATGTCCCTTGACCTCTCGCGTTCCACTCACCCGGTCCTATGCCCGTCGGCTGGGCACATCGTTGGCGGCCGTCCTGCTGGTGGCTTGCGGCGATGACCCGCAAATCCCAACCGCCGCCGCGCCGGTGTCTACTGAGCTGCTGACGGCCCGGGTCGGGGCCGTGCTGCAGAACGTGCCCACCGTGCGCATCACCGACCAGAGGGGGAGGATCATCAAGGGGTTACTGTTCCGCTGGCGCGTCGCCAGTGGGGGCGGGCGGGTGGTGAACGACACTGCCCGCACCGACGGGAGCGGCGTGGCCACCTCGGGCGGATGGTTCCTCGGGACCGCCGCTGGCACCCAGACGCTACAGGCCTCCGCCGACGGCATCAGCCCGGTCACGTACACGGCACAGGCCACGCCAGGGCCACTTACCAGTCTGGTCGTGCGCAGCGGCACCAACGTCTCCGTGCCCGTCGCGACGCCGCTCAGCGCGCCCCCCGTCGTGCGCGCGGAAGACCAGTTCGGTAACGGCATTCCGGATCTTCCGGTCACCTTTGCCGTGGTTCAGGGCAATGGCAGCCTTACCGGTGCGGCGCAGGTCACGAACGCCGACGGGATCGCGAGACCGGGGTCGTGGACGATCGGCACCATGGCCGGTGTGCAGCGGCTCAACGCCACTGCCATCGACGCCGCCGTGGGATCATCGGCCAGCGCGACCATCAGCATCACCGCACAGCCCGGACCGGCGGTGTCGCTCGTCAAGCTTGTCGGCGACAATCAGCGCGGCAGCTTCAATGCCGCCGTCGGTATTCCGCCCGGTGTGCGCGTCGTCGATCAGTACGGCAACGGCGTGGGGGGCGTCGTTGTGACCTTCACGCCAGGTGCCAACTCCGGCGTCGTCCAGAGCGGTACCGTCTCCTCCGATCCCGCCAACGGCTCCGCCGTTGTGGGGGCATGGACGCTCGGCAGTGCCGACACCCAAACGCTCGTCGCCACGGCCGCCGCGCTCCCCAATGCCTCCGCAACCTTCACCGCCAACGCGTCCGCCAGTCAGTTCGACCTCGAGGTGCGCTTCATTGGCGCGACGCCCAGCCCGGCCATCCGCCAGGCGTTTCAATCCGCGATTGCCAAATGGCGGACTATCATTGTTGGAGACCTGCATCGCACGTCCACTGTTCATCAGGCTGGGCTGTGCGAAAGCTGGGTGCCTGCCATCAATGAAATCATCAATGACGTGATCATTTTTGCCCGCGTGGACAGTATCGACGGCGCCGGCGGCGCCGATGGCAACATCCTCGGTCAGGCCGGCCCGTGTTTCGTAAACGTGAATACGCGCCTTACGTCGTACGGCATCATGGAATTCGACAGTGCCGATGTCTCCGGACTCGTTGCCGACGGTTCGATTACCGACGTGGTCATCCATGAGATGGGACACGTTCTAGGCATTGGTACGCTCTGGAATTTCCAGCGCGGTTTCCTGGTTGGCTCAGGTGGTACGGATCCGTACTTCATCGGAGCTGGAGCACGCACGCAGTTTGCCGCGCTCAATACCCAGACATACACCGGCAATCCGGTCCCTGTGGAGAATACCGGTGGTCCTGGCACGCGAGACGGACACTGGCGTGAAAGCATCCTGAGGACCGAACTCATGACCGGCTTCCTCAACCGCGGCAGCAATCCGCTCAGCCGGATCTCCGCCGGCTCCCTGGCAGACATGGGGTATGTCGTGAACATCGCCGCCGCCGACGGATTCTCGTTCCGGGCCGCGTTGTACAGCTTCCCGTTCAACGTGGGCACGAACGGGCGCGCTATGCACAACGACATCCGACCGCTGCCGCAGTACAGAACAGACGCGCCAGGACGGATGAGGCGCGTGGGAGGCTCCCAGTAACGGCGTTTGGGGTTGGGGTTTGAGTTGCGCCGTTTACTGACGGCGAATCGAGCCCGCAGGAGGAAGAACGCTGGGGGAAAGGAAAAACGCGCGGCCATGCACCACAAAGCACAACCGCCGTTGCGGTGGTGTGGACCGCCCCATTACTCCCCCCCGTCGCCGAGTCGGTGAATGATCTCCTCGTCGATGCTGACGACGTGAGCCAACGCGAGGAGGACGCCACGCTCGATGATGTCGTGCGACATGCACTCGACATGCGCTCGGCATGCGCTCGGCTACGCGTCGACCTTGCGCCCCGATATACTGAGCCAGAGCATGAGTGCGAGATCGGTAGGCAATGCGAGGGACTCGCGCAGCATGTATTCGAGCACCGCACGGTTCGCCGAAATGGGGCTCGTGCGGGTGGGCGACGGCAGCGGCGTGAGTCCGTTCAACCGCGCGAGTACCTCGAGGCGCAGCATGTGAAACGGGTCGCTTACCAGCAGGACACGCGGCTTGAACGCGGCGGTGCTATCGGCCCGTCCGATCAAGGAATCGCGACGCGCGACCAGCAGCCGGGCGGCGCCGCGAATGGAGGCCAGCGAGGTGCGGCCGGCCGGTTCGAGCAACATGACGTCGTTGGGAATGCCGCGTCGCAACAGGTACCGCCGCCCCGCCGCCGCTTCGCTGATGAGATCACCTGGGCGCCGTCCACCGGTCAGCACCACGTTCGACGCGCGCTCCGCCTTGAACAACCCCAGCGCATGATCGAGCCGTGACTTGAGCACCGGCGAGGGCCGGCCGCCGTATTGTGCCGCGCCGAGTACCACGATTGCATCGGCCTTACCGGTGGCTGTGCGGCGCGACCAACCGGCAATGCACAGCAAAATGACCAGCCATCCTGCCCCCAAGACCACCAGGGCGCGGGAGAGGACGCGGAGGAGACGGGGGCGGGGAATCCGGGGAGCCGAACGAGCCATGACTCCGCCAAACTACGACAACGCGCCCCCTAACGGCACCACAAAACCCCTGACTTTTGACAGTCAGATCGGAACGACGGTCCCAGGGGCCGGGATTTCCGTCCGGAAGCCGTCGCGGCGGAGCTGTGTGGCGAAGGCCTCCTGCGCGGCATGCTCGCCGTGCACCAGATACACCGTGGGTGTACCGCGCCCGTCCCGCTCGCCATGTCGGCGCACATCACGCAGCCACGACAGCAGGCCGGTGCGATCGGCGTGGGCACTGTAGCCGTTCAGCACTTCCACTTCCGCCGCGAGCGGCACCTCGTCGCCGAAAATGCGCAGTGACGGTCGCTGCTCGACAATGCGACGCCCCAGCGTGTGTTCGGCCTGAAAGCCCACAATGAGGATCGTGTTGCGCGGATCGCTGGCACCGTGATGCAGGTGATGCAGAATGCGTCCCGACTCCGCCATCCCCGACGCCGCAATGATGATCATGGGGCCGTGCATGCTGTTCAGCCGCTTCGATTCGTTTACGTCGCGCGTGAACGACACCATCGGGAAGTCGAACAGGTTGGGCGACCGGCGCACAAGCTCTTCGCTCTGATCGTAGGCCTCGGGGTGCATGGCAAACACCGCAGTGGCATTCGTGGCCAGCGGGGAGTCGATGTATATGGGAATCTCCGGAATGTTTCCGTCTCGCCGCAGCTCGTGCAAATCGTACACGAGTTCCTGCGTGCGTCCCACCGCGAAGGCGGGGATAAGAATGCGGCCGCCGCGCGCGGCGGTGTCGCGCACCACCCGCGCCAGCTGATCACGAGCGCCTTCTACCGATTCGTGATCGCGGTTGCCGTAGGTGCTTTCGCAGATGATCACGTCGGCGCCGTCTTCGGGGGGCGCCGGGTCGCGAATGATGGGTAATCCCGCGCGTCCGATATCACCGGAAAAGATGAGGCGCTTCAGCTGCTCGCCTTCGCGCACCTCGACCACCACCGACGCGCTCCCCAAAATGTGTCCCGCCTCGGTGAAGCGCGCACGCACGCCATCGGTCACCTCGAACCATTTGTCGTACGGCATGCCGACCATGCACTCCTGCGTGCGCGTGGCGTCTTCCATGCGGTAGAGCGGCTCGATGATTTCGTCACGGTGACGGGCCAGATACTCGGCGTCTTTCTCCTGGATATGCGCCGAGTCGGCGAGCATGATGGCGCACAGGTCTCGCGTGGCAGCGGTCGCCCAGATGGTGCCTTTGTATCCCCGGGCCACCAGGTACGGGAGGCGGCCGGCGTGGTCGATGTGCGCGTGACTCAGAATGACAGCGTCGATTTCCTCGATCGGCACCGGCAGCCGTTTGTTCTTCTCGCGTGACTCGCTGCGTCTCCCCTGAAACATGCCGCAGTCGAGGAGGACTGTGCGCTGTTTGCTACCACTCGATATGCGCAGGATGTGACACGAGCCCGTGACTTCCTGCGCGGCGCCGAAAAATTCGATGTGCATCGTAAGGACCCGGTTGGGGACGCCTGTAAGGTGCGCTGCCCTCGTCCATCTGACACGTATCCTGTGAACTGCAACGCCAACGGAGACTTCGCAAGCCACCCGAGGGGTATTCGCGCCGGAGTGGCAGGCAGTCATCGGGGGTAACCGCGTGTGGTCCATTGTCGTGGTGTCACCGTTGGTGAGCGCATCGAGCCTCTGATGCCGACTGGTGTCCTCCGTGGTCGGGAGGCGCCAAGCAGGGTGGAGTTCTACGGCGGGTCGCGCCGACGTGCTGACCGCAGGGACCCGAAACATCATGGGTTTGGCCTCCGGCGTAGGTGCGGCATCGCTTCGAGACATCCCTGGACGGACGGGTCGAAGCAGCTCGTCGTCCCCAACGATGCCGGTCGCCGTACGAAACCGTGGGCATACAGCACCTGCAGGTGCGTCGACATGCCCAGTGCACCATCAAGAGACCTGCACGTTGCCCGCCGAGATGAGGCGCACGCCGGGCGCGCACTGGCGAAAATCGGCGGCGGCGTGCGTCACCACCGCCGACGTGATTGTGTCATGAGCGCAAGACCCGCTCACACCTCTCGGGTCGCCTCTCCATTGCGCAGCTCGCGCCGCGCCAACAGCTTCTGCAACGATTGACGGTGCAGCCCCAGTGCGCGGGCAGTGCGAGCAATATTTCCACCGTGCCGCGTCAGCGCCGCACTCAGGAAGGCCCGGTCGAAGTCCCGCAGCGCCCGTTCACGCGCTTCCACAAATGGCACGTCGCCCAACGGCGGCTGCAGCGACGTCGACAGCGAGAGTCGTGGCGCCGCCATCGTGAGGCTGGCCGGAAGGTCGCACACAGCGATCTCGGCACCGTCGCACATGACCAGCGCGCCCTCGATCACGTTGCGCAGCTCGCGGACGTTTCCCGGCCAGTTGTACTGCATCAGCACGTCACGCGCCTCGTCGCTGAGCGCCCGGGCCGGCAAGCTGTGACGCTCGGCAGTGACGTGCAGGAAATGACTCGCCAGCAACGGGATATCCGGCCTGCGATCGCGCAGCGGTGGCAGCGACAGCGAAATCACCTTGAGCCGATAGAGGAGGTCCTCACGGAAACAACCATCGAGCACCATCGCGTCGAGTGAACGGTTGGTCGCCGCAACCACTCGCACATCCACGTGCGACGACTTCGTGCCACCCACGCGCAGTACTTCGCCGCTTTCGAGCGCACGCAGCACCTTGGCTTGCGCGAGGGGACCCAGATCGCCGATTTCGTCCAGGAAGAGCGTACCACCGTCGGCTGCTTCGAACAGCCCACCGCGATCCTTCACGGCGCCTGTGAACGCGCCACGTGTGTGGCCAAACAGCTCACTCTCGACCAGTTCCGATGGCAACGCCGAGCAGTTGAGGGCAATGAACGGCTTGTGGCGTCGCGCGCTCTCGCCGTGCAGGGCACGCGCAACCAGCTCCTTGCCCGTGCCGCTCTCACCGGACACCAGCACCGTAATCCCCGTGCGACCAACGCGCGCGATCAGACGGAATACATCGCGCATGATCGCCGTCGTCCCGTACATCCCGCAGAATGCGGGTGCCTCGTACCCGGCAGTCGTGAGCGCCGCACCACGACCAAGCAACGCATGCGTGCTCTCGGCGCGGCGAAGGAATGCCACGACGTCAGCGGCGACGATGGGCTGCGTGAGAAAGTCCGGCGCGCCGTGTTCGTGCGCCAGGACGGGCACTGATGACATACCCGGCGCCGTCATGAGTGCCGTCATCACGGCGGGATGCCTGTCGCGAACGGCTTCGAGCAACGCGTAGCCACTCCGGTCGGGAAGCCGCTGATCGCTGATGACCAGATTCACGTCGGCGCGCCCGATCATCTCGACCAGACCGGTCGGTGACGGCGCGTGCAGTACCTCGCGACCTTCGCGCTCGAATACCTCACGCAGTGCCGCACAGGCATCCACATCCGGAGACACGATGAGAATTCGCATGAGCCCGTGGCTCGGCGTGGACGCCGTCACCTGAGCCTTCCTTACAGGATGCGGGTGGCGATCGCGCTCGCTCGGGACGCGCGTGGTGAGTGACGCGCCGCGAGCCAGTGGGAAGGGGGATGGAACCTGAGTGTCGTATAGAGCGACGTTGCTCATATGCGGACCTGGAAGGACGCCAGCGTAGACCGACGTCGTGAGGGGAGCGCTGCATCGCCACGGGAAAAACGGAAAAGCGCGACGCCTCACTTGATGAGTGGACATCGCGCCTTCAACTGACCGGGACCTGTCTCCCGTCCGTCAAGGTTGGATCGAGCGAGCGATCCTGTTTTTTGGGGTGCTGTCAGTGCTGTTCCGGCACCGTAGCGAGTACTGACGTTCGATCGGGGAAGGCCGTTCACCAGTACACGGATGGCGGACGAGCACCGTCATATCGAGGTGATGGAAGTATTGGGGACGCCGTCGGGGTTGGCAAGAGCAAAAACGGAGAGTCGCGTGGTTCTGCGTGGACAATGTGGACTCACTGTGCACAACCTCACGGAATTGTTCGCGTTTGCATGTGGCGAGTCACACGTGCTCGAGCACCAACTCGAGCTTGTGTCGCGAGTCACCAAGCGTTTTCGACTTGAACGCACCTTTCGTTTCCTCGACCGTATCGAGCGTAAACCCCTCTCGTCGGAGCAATTCGGCGGCGGAGGTGAGATACGTGGGCGCATCGTCAGCGATCCGTATGCGGCCGCGACTCATCGCATGGCTCTGGTATCGAGGGGGATCATCGGCAAACGCACTTCGAACTCCGTGCCGCCGGTCTTCATCGTGCGGTCCTTCGGACTGAAGAACGGGTCGAACATCCGATCACGAATGGCAGCCGGAACACCGGGACCGTCGTCCGTGACGCGCAACACGCACTCATTACCTTCCGTAATGGCACTCACTGTGACAGTACCCTCGTGGGGTGAGACGTCCACGGCGTTCTGCACCAGGTTGTACAGCGTCTGGCGCAACAACGCATCCGGGACGGGCACCTAGGTGGGCGCCTGCGCCTTGTGCGTCACAATCCGCACCCTCCGGTCGCGATTGACTTGCTCCAGAAAGCTCACGGCATCGCTCACCACGAGCATCACGATCGACATGGCATCGACGACAGGCTTGAGTGAGAAGTCGAACGTGACCTGAAACGCCGTCTCGAACACCGCGCGAAAGCGCTGGCCCTCTGCGAGCGAGGCCGCAAAGAGCAACGCCACAGGCTCCGTGTCGCCCACGCGCAGCAACAGGGAATCGCCGGCGCGTAATCGCAGGGAGAACTCCCGGCTCGCGGCTTCGACGAACAGATGGATCAGTTGCACGTCGTCGATCAAGGCCACCGAGCGCGAGGAGACCGGTCGCCACCGCGAGCGCCCGGACGATCGGTCGTCGCTGCGCAAGCTCGGCCATCAGCCCAAGCGCAGCGACGGCGACGAGCAGCGCCCCCCCAAGGCGCACCGGTGCAGCGGCGTTGCTGCAGGCGGCGTAGCGGTCGCGACTGTGCTCAGGTCTCGCCCAAACGGATCCACTTTCGAACCGACGGCGGCTCGAACGACTCCAACCCGCGCAGCAGTTCTTCGGGATGCTCACTCCGCACGAGCCAGCTGCGGGGCGACCCACGCAAGAAGCCTTCACCGTTGAGCTGATCGAGCAACGTCATGAGCGGGTCCCAGAAGTTGGCGACATCGAGCAATCCGACGGGCTTGTGGTGCACGCCGAGCTGCGCCCACGTCCACGTTTCGAAGAACTCTTCGAGCGTCCCGATCCCGCCCGGCATGGCAATGAAGGCGTCGGCGAGTTCCGCGATGAGCGCCTTCCGCTCGTGCATGGAGTCGACGACCTGCAAACTCGTGATACCGTGATGCGCGACTTCGCGTTCCACGAGTCCGTGCGGCATCACACCAATGACTTCACCGCCGGCGGCCATCGCCGCGTCGGCAAGTGCGCCCATGAGTCCGGTGCGTCCGCCCCCGTACACCACAGCGATCTCGCGCGCAGCGAGCAGCGCGCCGAGCGCGCGGGCGGTTTCGACGTACACGGGCTTCGTGCCGTCGTTGGAGGCGCAGTACACCGCGACGCGCCGGAATGCCTTCGTTGCCATGCGCGGTAAGCTAACGCGTCCACGTCCCGACGCTCGGGAACGTCCGAGCGGGTGACCTGACACGTCCGGAGTATTGCTGTTCGGTGGCGAACGGTTGCCGTGGTGGCACGGCGCCGGTGCGTTCCAGCTGCGACATGTTGCGCGACGCGTCGCGCCACCCGCTCGCGCTGGCCGCCGCCGCCGGTCATTATCGGGTATGGCTCACACGCACCCTGGTTCTGACGTGTCCGCGCGCTTTCCGACGCTCAGCATCGTCGACCACCCCTTGGTGCGTCACAAGATCACGCTCTTGCGCGATCGTGCGACGCCCACGAAGCAGTTCAAGGAGCTCGTCGACGAAATCGCGATGCTCATGGCCTACGAGGCCACGCGCGACCTCGCCCTCGATGAGGCCGCCGTGGAAACGCCACTCGAATCGACCACCGGTTGGACGGTGCGCGGCAAGAAGCTCACGCTCGTGCCCATCCTGCGTGCAGGGCTCGGCATGGTCGAAGGCATTCTACGTCTCATGCCGTCGGCGCGCGTCGGACACATCGGCTTGTACCGCGATCACGATACGCTCGAGCCGGTGGACTACTACTTCAAGGTGCCTGGCGATGTGAGTGAGCGCGACTTTCTGCTGCTCGATCCCATGCTGGCCACCGGTGGCAGCGCCGCCGCCGCGGTGACTTCGCTCAAGCGCGCGGGAGCCGCGCGCATTCGCTTTCTCTGCCTCGTCGCAGCGCCGGAGGGCGTCACACGTCTCGCCGACGCGCATCCCGATGTCCCGGTGCTCGCCGCCTCACTCGATCGCGAACTCAATGCGCACGGCTACATCCTCCCCGGACTCGGCGACGCCGGCGACCGGTTGTTCGGCACGCGTTGACGAGTAGTGAGCGTGCGCGAGCAGTACGACGTCAGGTAAACCACTCCCGCGGCTGCACGCGCTGCTGCTCCGCCACTTCGAGCACCCAGCTTTGCGCCGGTGGTTCGGTGACTTCGGCGGCGACACGGTTGAACCATTGTGCGGCCTGCGGGTCGTCACCCACGCGGCGCCAGAGCTCGCCCACCAGATACGTGATCACCGCGCGCTCCGCCGCTGGAATGCCGTCGACGCTGGCCAGCGATTCGGCAAAGCGCCGCGCCGCCTTCCGACGGAAGAAGCGTTCGGCCTCGGTGTCCCCTTCGTCCACGCAGCACCAGGCCGCCCGCAGAAAGAGATCGGCCAGATAGCGCGGGTCGGCGTCCTGCCAGGCCGCGACTTTTGCGGCGTGCTCGTACTTGAGCGAGCCCGATGGCAGCGAGGTGCACAGCGCCGGGGCAAGGTCACCCCACACCTGCTCCTTGAGCCAATCGCTCGGATTCACATCGTCCCCGAAATCGCGGGTCACACCGGCGTAGCCGCAGTGCGTACACAAATGCACGAAGTACGGGAGCGGCTGCATCCCCGCCGCTCGCTCGTGAAAGTCGGTTCGCTTGCCGCCAAAGCCGTTGGTCGCCACGACCGTTTGCGAGCGGAAGTCGCGGTCGCAGATCGGACAGGTGAGTTCGATGAGAAGGAGCGTCGTCATTCGTGCTTCGTGGACTGGATGGTGCCGTGGAGTCTCGGCACACGCCGTCACGGAGTTGAACCACTTGTCCACATTCGGTGGCGATACTGCCTTGTTGCGACTTCCTTCGCGGGCTAACTTGCCGCCTCTCACTAGTCGCGTGGCTGTTTTTCCTCACCACGCTGACCGCGCCGGGTTCACGACTCTGGGTCGTTGATGTTGATCAATCTCGTTCCAGATTTTCTCGCCGTTCTCGAAGCCGAAGACCGCTCTGCGGCGTATCTCGCGTACTTCGATCGCCACCGTGAGCTCCTGACGGCGTACTGGGACAACTACGTCCTCGAGCCCTCGGGGCCCCACTTCGAAGAGGTGGTGCGCGCCACCGTCGCCGCCGACCGCAGCGACCTGCTGTCGCTCCTCGCCAACACCGACCTCGTCACCCTCGCGCGCCAGACCGAAGATAAAGTGCGCATGTTGCTCGATGTCGACGTGCCCTATGACATCGTGCTCATGGTCGGCGTGGGCGCGGCCAACGCCGGTGAACTGGTCGTCAACGGCCGCGGTGTCGCCTTCGTGTGCCTCGAGCACTTCACCGGCGTCACCAATCCGGACACCCAGGGATTGGGACTCGACCCCGAGCTCATTCCGCTCTGGCTCGCGCACGAAATCACGCACGTCATCCGCTACACGTCGCCGACCAGTCGGAGCAGCATGCGCGACCTCGTGCAGGATGCCGGTGGCTACTACTCGTACTGGGATACCGGCCGGCAGGCCACCTTGCGCGAGCTGCTCGTGAACGAAGGGCTCGCGGTGCAGGTGTCACGTGCGGTCAGCCCCGGCCATGCGGCGTGGGAGTACTTCGGGTTCGCCCGCCGTCAGTACGCGCGCATTCGCGAGGTCGAGCCCGTGCTTACGCGCGCGGCAGGAACTCACTTCGATCGCGCGGCCCTCGGGCTGCGGCTGCGTTATCTGTCGGGCGGGATGAGCGACGAAGCCCGCACCGTCGAGCGCATCGTGCTCCCCGAACGCGCCGGCTACTTCCTGGGCGCGCGCATGGTGGAAGCGGCCATCAGCGCCCGTGGTTTTGCGTGGTCGGTACGCGCCAGTGCCGAAGAGATCGCAGCGGCCGCCGAGCCGTTCGTGGAGCGACCGCGGCTTACCGTCGTCAGCTGAACGGCGGGAACTGCGGGTCCGTCACTTCCCGATACAGAAGTCCCGAAACACCCGGTCGAGCACGTCTTCGATGTCCACGCTGCCAATGAGTTCGGAGATCGCCTCGCGCGCGGTCAGCAGATGCACTGCGGCCACCGGAGCGGGCAACGCGCCTCCGTGCCACGCCTCCTGAAAGGCCAGCACTTCGTGGAGCGCAGCCGAAAGTCCCACCCGATGTCGCTCGCGCGTAAGCAGCGTGTCGTTGGCGCCGTCATCCGGAAGGACGTTCATCGCGGCCGCGTCCACCGCGGTCAGCAGCCGCTCCAGCCCCTCGCCGCGCTCCGCGCTTACCTGTAGCACAACGGCGCTCTCGCCAACGTCGGCCTTGGTGCGCACCGGAATCACCGCGCCCTCGGTGCGCCCTTGCAGCGCCAGCACGGTATGCTGCACATCGGCGTCCGTGGCGCCGCACGCGAGCACCACCTGCGCCTGGCCCACGTAGCGGCTGCTCACCTCGATCCCCAGCTGTTCGAGCGAGTCAGTGGTATCGCGCAGTCCCGCCGTATCCACGAGGCGCAGCGGCAACGACGGTCTGTCGAGTAAGGCTTCGATGGCGTCTCGTGTCGTGCCGGCAATCGCCGTGACTATGGCACGTGCCTCGCCGAGCAGCGCATTGAACAGACTCGACTTGCCCGCGTTGGGCGGGCCGGCAATGACGACCAGCACGCCGTCGCGAACCATTGCGCCTTGCGGTGCGGTGCGCAGCAGTGCCTCGAGTGACGTGCGCAACGCACTCGCCGCAGACGCGATACGCGCCGGTGCGATGGGCCCATCGTCTTCTTCGGGGAAATCGAGGTCGTACGCGAGCAGCGCTTCGAGGTGAATGACGTCGTCGCGCAACGCGAGCAGCCGACGCGACAAGCCGCCGTCGAGCTGCGACAGCGCCAGGCGCTGCATGGCCCGCGTGCGCGCGTCGACGAGGTCGGCCACCGCCTCGGCCTGCACCAGATCCATACGCCCGTGCATGACCGCCCGTCGCGTGAATTCCCCGGGGCGCGCCATGCGTGCCCCTGCGGCGAGACACGCCGCCACCACCAGCGACGGCGACACCGCCCCGCCATGCACGGCGAGCTCGACGACCTCTTCGCCCGTGTACGAGCGCGGCGCCGCGAACCAGGTGACGAGCGCCTGCTCGAGCGGCTCACCACTCGCCGGGTGCGTCAGGGTCGACAGGGTCACATGACGCGGCAGGGCCGCAGCACCGTGTACGCCCCCGAATGCACCAAGGGCGCGGGCGATGGACATCGCGCGAGCGCCCGAGAGTCGTACCAGCGCCACCGCGCCGCGTCCGGGAGCCGTGGCCGGTGCGACGATCGTCTCGTCGTCGCCCGGCAACAGCGTCGGTGTGGCGCGCGGCGCGTGCATCACGTCATCCGCGTACGAGCGGCGTAGAGCCCTTGCTCCGCTCCTGCGAGATGAGCCACTGCTGCGGCAACGACGCGAGGTTCTGAATGAAGTAGTACAGGTTGAGTCCCGACGCCATGCTGAAGAAGAAGATGAGCATCATGGCAGGCATGAGATACATCATCATCTTCTGCTGTTCGTTGGCCTTCATGCCGCGCATCCCGATCCACGACATCAGCATCGTGGTAACGGCGACGAGAATGGGGATCACGTAGAACGGATCCTTCACCGAAATGTCGGGGAACCACAGGAACGACACGCCGCGGAATTCGATCGTGTTCTGGAACACGAAGAAGAGCGCGAAGAACACCGGCAGCGGGATCAGCATGGGGAGACAACCGGACAGTGAGCTGAACGGGCTCATGCCGTGCTCCTTGTACAGCTCCATCATAGCCTGCTGCAGCTTCTGCGGGTCGCCCTTGTAGCGCGTCTGCAGCGCCTGCATTTCCGGCTGGATGCGCTGCATCTGCATGCTGCTGCGCATCGCCTTCTGGTTGAGCGGCCACAGAATGATGCGGATGGCCACGCCGAAGATGACCAGGATCCAGCCGTACGACACGCCCAGCGTGGCTTTCATCCAGAGCAGCAGACGGATGATCATGGTGGCAAAGGGCTGCACGATGCCCTGAATCCAGCCGCCGTACGGGTTGCTCGTTTCGAACTCGCGCCCCATGGCGAGCAGGCGCTTGAACTCCTGGGGGCCCGCGTACACTTCGAACGACACGTTGCCGGCCTTGAGCGGCGCGACGAGTGTAGCCTGCGCGCGCGTGGCGCTCTTGCCGATGCGCACGCCACCGGTGGCGTTCAGCTCGGCGAAGGTCGAGCCACCCTTGGGGGCAAGCACGCCGAGGATGAAGTACTTGCTCTTGGCCACGCCCCACGTGAGGGGGCCGGCTTCGATGGCGCGCTCACCCGGATCGAGCGAGGCGAAGGTAATGGGCTTGGCGCCCGAAAGCTCCGGCTTGTACGCGTAGGCGAGGTGCGAATGATCTTCGGTCGTGTCCGACTCGGAACTGCGGAAGCCCGGTGGCAGATCGACGAGCAGATAGCTGTTCTCGGGCACGCCGGCGACCGCAGCCGAGACATTCACGCGGTAGCTGTCGGGGAGGAACGAGTAGCGCACCGACACCGTTTTGCCGGGGAGCGCCGCGTTGTACGCCACCACCGTGTTGCCGTTCTCCGCGGTGGTGGCGGCATTGAAGACCTGCTTGGTGAGATCGATGGTGTCGCCCGGAATGACGAGACGGAACCCGAGCAACCGCTCGCCGGGGAGTGCGAGCTCGACACTGCCGCTGCGCGTGCGTCCACCGTTGGAGAGCGCCGCGTACTGCGTGAGCGACGCCCCAATGAGTGCCGCGCCTTTGTTGGTGGTGCGGTAGTCGGCGACCGCGGTCTTGATGACGGCGGTGTCGACAGGAAGCACGACGGGCTGCGTGGCGGTCATGGCCGTCGGCAGCGCGCCAATCGTGCCTTGCGAGTCGGCGATGGCGGCGGCCATAGCGGCCGGCGTGGCGGCCGTATCACTCGAGAGCGAGTCGGCAGCAACGATCTTGTTCACGGGCGCCACAGGCGGCGCCGGAAAGATATAGTTGCTGAGGAGGATGACCGCAGCCATCAGGACGATGGCGAGGGCAATGCGACGTGGTTCCATGGGAAATTGAAAGTGTTGCTACCAACGCGGCGGCCGCGTTGTCAGGGCACGGGATCGAAGCCGCCAGGGCGAAACGGATGGCAGCGCCCAATGCGGCGCAGCGCCATCCATGCTCCGCGCCACGCGCCATGCTTGTCGAGCGCTTCGATCGCGTAGGCCGAGCAGGAAGGATAATACCGGCACGCGCCGCCGAAGATGGGCGAGAGCACGAGCTGGTACCCGCGAACGCCGAGGATGAGTGCGCTGCGGGGCCAGGTGCGCCACGAGGTCATGACATCCTCAGGTCAGGCGCCGGAGTGCCTGGAGCAGTTCGGACCGGAGCGTGTCGTAGTCGCAATCGTAGGCCGACGGAAAGACCCGCACCACGAGATCGAGGGGCGTGTCGGCTACGGCCGGATCGAGCAGTTGGAGCATGTGGAGTCGTACGATTTCTCGCAGCCGTCGTTTCACGCGGTTCCGCTCGACGCTCGAGTGCTTGTACTTGGGCACGACGAACCCCACGCGTGGAAACGCATGAAGGGAAGCGGTGGCGCGCACGTCCAACGACGTGGTGCGCACTCGCTTCCCTTCGTGACGGACCCGTTCGAGCTCGGTCCCGCGCGTCAGTCGCTGCTGGCGCGGGAACGCTCGTGCATCAGGCGCCCGCGTACTTCGACGGGAGCTGAACGGTCAGGACTTTGCGCCCCTTCTTGCGGCGACGAGCGAGGACGGCGCGCCCCCACTTCGTCTCCATGCGCGCACGGAAACCGTGCTTGCGGATGCGACGCGTGTTGCGCGGACGATAGGTGGGCTTGCCCATGGCGAAACTCTAAGAAAACGGAGACGAATAAACGAGCACAGATACGAACCAGCCGCTCAACTTAGCCGAGTCCACCCTCGCCGGTCAAGGGGGGGTACTCGCGCGGCGTGATGTGCAAAGTGGCCTCGGGCAACGAGTTGAGCCATGAGAGTACCACTTGCTTGCCATCACGAAGCGAACAGGAACTCACGCCCCGTTGCCCAATTGACTTGTCCACACGGAACGGGATACCTTCGCCGCCCCCTCTTCTGTACCGCCACCGTTCCGGACGCCAATGTCGCTATCGCCTGCTGAAATCTGGGATCGTCTGCGCCTGCGGGCGCGGCAGGTGCTACCAGAGCAGACGTTCCGGACGTGGCTCGAGCCGACCGAAGCGCTCGTCGTCGAGGGGGACACGCTATTCGTCGGGGCGCCCGACCAGTTTTCGGCGGACTGGAACGAGTCGAAGCACGCGGACCTGTTGGCGACGTTCGCCGCGGTCGCGCTGGGCCATCCGATGCAGGTGCGCTTCAAAGTGGCGGAGGAGCGGGCGGGGCGGGTGCAGATGGATATGTTCGTGGCACCGCCGCCAGCACCAATTGTCGCGGCACCACTAAAGCAGCAATCGCGCATATTTGCGCCGCTGAACCCGCTGTACACGTTCGACCAGTTCGTCATTGGCAAGTCCAACGACGTCGCCGCCGCCGCTGCCCAGGCCGCCGCCCAAGCCCCCGGCAAAGTCTACAATCCCCTCTTCATCTACGGCGAAACCGGGCTCGGCAAAACCCACCTCATGCAGGGCATCGCCCACGAACAGCTCCGCCGCAACCCGGCGCTCCGCATCGCGTTCGTCGGGACCGAGCAGTTCACCAACGAGTTCATCGGCGCCATTCAAACCGGCCAGATGGGCGATTTCCGCCGGCGCTTCCGCGAAATCGACCTGCTCCTCGTCGACGACGTCCAATTCCTGAAGGGGAAGGAATCCACACAAGAGGAGTTCTTCCACACCTTCAATGCCATTTATGAAGCCGGACGTCAGATCGTGCTCACCTCCGATCGGCCCCCCAAGGAAATCCCCGGGCTCGAGTCCCGCCTCATCTCCCGCTTCGAATGGGGAATGGTCGCCAACGTCGACTCCCCCGACCTCGAACACCGCATCGCCATTCTCAAGAAAAAGGCGAGCGTCGACCATCTCGAGCTCACCATCCCCGACGAAGTCATCGAGTTCATCGCGCAGCACGTGAAGTCGTCCGTGCGCGAGCTCGAAGGCTCGATCATCAAGCTGCTCGCTTACGCCTCTTTCAAGCACCGCGACATCTCCGTCGACCTCGCCCGCGAAGCGCTGCGCGACAAGCTCCGCGGCGCCGGCAACGCCGACTTCCCCGACATTCCCCCCACCACCATAACGGTGGCGACCATCCAGCAGGTCGTTGCCCGCGAATGGGGGGTCACCCCCGACGGGCTGCGCTCGAAAACCCGCACCAAGCAGCTCACCACACCGCGCCAGGTCGCGATGTACCTCTGCCGAGAACTGCTGGCACTCCAGCTGGTCGAGATCGGCAACGCCTTCGGTGGACGGGACCACTCCACCGTCATCCATTCCCTCGAACGCGTCGCCGAAGACATGGCCGGCGAAGCGGGCTTTACCGAACGCGTCTTGAAGGTCCGGGGCATGTTGGAAACTCTGCGGACAACCGGGCAGCTCGGCACCTGAACCCCCGCCGCTCCACAGTCCCCCACAATTTTGCCACCCCCTCCTGTGCATCTCCGGGGACGCCTCGCGCCTCCCCACAGGAACTCCACATGAGGTCATATGGCGAAAGCTGTTCTGAACGCGTAGCTTGCAGCGTTTATAGACAAGCCCACATCCCCTGCTACTACCGCTGTTTTTATATCTCAGTCTGTTGTTAAACAGCAGGTGTGCGCAGTCCTTCCACAAAAACGGGCATGAAGTTCACGATCTCGCGTGAAAAACTGCAGGAAGGCCTCCAGGCCGTGACCGCCGCCGTACCGGCCAAGACCACCTTGCCGGTCCTCGCCAATTTGCTCGTCGAGACCACCGATCGCGGCATCCGGTTCTCCGCCACCGATCTCGATATCGCCGTGAGCACGGAAGTCAGTGCCGATGTCGAAGCGCCCGGCGCAATCACCATTCCCGCCAAGAAACTCAGCGAGATCGCCCGCGAGCTCCCACCGTCGCCGGTGAAAGTCTCGGCGAGCGGCGAACAGCGCGTCACCATCGAGTGCGGTCGCTCCAAGTTCAAACTGCTTGGCTTGCCACGCGACGAGTTCCCCACCTTCCCGGTGGTCCGTTTCAACGACTCGTGGCGCGTCAAGTCGGGGGAACTCCAAAAGCTCATCGCGCACGTGGCGTTCGCCGTCAGCACCGAAGAGTCCCGCCCCATTCTCAACGGCGTGCTCTGGGAGCTGCGCGAAGAGCGCATGCGCATGGTGGCCACCAACGGACATCGGCTCGCGAAGATGGAACTCCCCGTCGAAGCCAGCAGCGCGCCGCCGGGTGATCTCATCGTGCCCCCCAAGGCGCTTGAACAGATCCGTCGCCTCTTCCCCGCCGAAGAAGAACTCGAGATCGCGCGCGGCGACAACCACCTCGGCTTCCGCTCCCCGTTCACGCAGGTCTTCACGCGACTCGTCGAAGGACCGTATCCGAACTACGAGCAGGTCATCCCCAAGGACAACGACCGCTATGCGCTGGCCGACAAGGCCGCGTTCACCAGCGCCCTCAAGCGCATGAGCGTCATTGCCTCAGACCAGACGCACCGCATCAAGATGTCATTCAACACCGGGATGCTGAAGTTCAGCGTCACCACGCCCGACCTCGGCGAGGCGAGCGACGAACTCCCCATCAACTACACCGGCGACCAGCTCGATATCGGCTTCAATGCCACCTATCTGCTCGAAATCCTGCGTTTCATGCCCACCGAACAGGTGCGCCTGACGTTCAAGGCCCCGGAACGCGCCGCCACCATCGAGCCCGAGGGGTGGGACGATCCGGCAAAGTACCTATGCCTCGTCATGCCGCTGCGATTGATGGACTGAGGGCAGTCGCTGGCCCGACTCCCCGAAATACCCAAACCCGTCACTCGAACTCACAACCCGAAACTGATCAGTTTCGAGCAATGGGTCCAGGTGACGGGTTTTTGGTTGTGAGTTCGGGTTGAACTCCCCGCCTACCGCCGCTCCGCCCTGAGCTCCACCCGCTGCGTCACCTGCTGCACGCGAGGCGGCACGCCGGAAAGCCGTTCCGTGGCCTGCAGGGTCAGAGTCGAACTGCCCTCCAGCCGCTCCACAGTGCCTCGCTGCGCCCCGATCTCCACCCGCTGCGATCCGGTGGATGTCCCGGCCAATTCAAGGCTTCTGAAGGGCGATCCGCTCTTCCCTTCGAGCTTCGAAACCGACTCGCGCCGCACAACCAGCACGGCATCGTCGAGCGATTCCAACGTCGACGTCACGGTGGTATGTACGGTCATTGGGACACCACTGCGGCAAATGAGCGTCACTGAGCTGTCACGCCACCGTTCTCCAGCAAGAATGCCGTTGGGAATGCGCACAAGCAGCTCGCGCGCCATGGCCGACGCGCCCACTTCCGGGCGGTCGCATTCGTTGGCCAGCGGCGGTTTGGTGGTCACGCGCACGGTGGCGCTGTCGAGCGTCGCGTCGAGCAACAACAGCGCGGGCATCGTGGGCAGCATCGCGCCGTTGCCGGCATCGAAGCTGCTGCGCACGGAAAACGAGTCCACCTGACCGCTCGCCTTGATCGCGCCCGCACTCGTGCGCTCCACGCTCCACGACACCAGCCCCCGGGACTCGATGCGCTGTTCTTCAGCGGCGGCGCCGCTCACTCCACCGCCGGTGATTCTCACCCGGGCGACGGACGACACGCGCCACGTAGCGCCCATCACACGCAGTGGCAACGACACTCGGCGGGCTTCGGTCCGCGCCGGCAATGCCGAAGGCCTCGATGGTGCCGGGATGGGTGAGGGATGAACCGCCGTCATTCTACCGCACGATGACGCCAGAATAGCAACAATGCACGGAACGAGCGCGGACTTTGCGAAACGGTGCAACAGAATCTCCTCTCACTCGCCGCAGACGCGAGCCAGCCAGCACACGGATATCGCCGGCCTATAAGCCGGGTTCTGTCGGTACACTGAGGTGTACCGGACGGTCATTCCTCTCGGCGTGCCGTCACCGACACGCTCCAGCAGCCTACCCGCGGTTCACTGCGTCAGCCCGAAGGCGTGGCAGTCCTTTCGAGACGGGCCGTCTCTCACCGCCTATTTGGCCTTGCTCCGGCCGGGGTTTACCGAGCCACGTCCGTTACCGGCCGTGCGGTGGGCTCTTACCCCACCCTTTCACCCTTACCGCCCTCTTGCGAGGACGGCGGTTTGCTTTCTGTTGCACTGTCCGTTGCGTGAAGCTCTCGCCGCACGCACCCAGGCGTTACCTGGCAACCTGCCCTGTGGAGCCCGGACTTTCCTCGGAGCCAGGGCGCGACCATAACGGTCCGTCCCCCAACTTCGCGACCGTCCGGCCGGCGACATCCGTGTCCCGGAATATAGCCGGGCGGGGGGGAACGGCGGTTGGGGTCTGGTCCGGCGACTTCCTCGCCGATGGCGCGAGCCCTCAGGGGAAGAACGCAGGAACAAAAGGAAAAGCGTGGTGCCGTCCACGGGGAATAGCGGCGCGTTGTTCCCGGCCGAGCGAATCGCGCGTTCTCCCCTTCCCCTGCGGTTTTTGCCCGGTGGGCTCGATCCGTCATCCAGGAAGTCGCTAGGAAGAGACCCCGACTGCCGTTCAGCCACCCAGATGACACCCCCCCGAATCAATTCCTCGCACGCCCGATCAAGTGGCATCACAAAGCTGACGTCGTACTGACGGCCTGCGCTATCGTTGCCGTCGCAAGCTCACGAGGCACGCCTCCCCACGTGCCGCCGCACCATCTACAACGATCGGAGGATGTGCATGGCTACAGGCAGTCGATCAACCCGCGCAGTCGTCACGTTCATCACGCCAGCGGAGCGGCAACGGGTGGATGCTGTGACGAGCGCGACGTGCGTGACGGTCCATCGCGAGAGTCTGGATCAGGTCATGGCGGACTTGCGATCGCAGTCCGTATCGGCGGTCATCGTGAGCGTCTCCCGCTATCAGCAGCAGCTGGCGCCCTCGGTGGCGCGCATGGTGCGCGAGTTTCCGCGCGTCCCTGCGGTCGCGCTGCTCACCGCCTACGAAACGCGATCATCGGCGGCATTGCTATCCTTGGGAGAACATGGGGTACGCACGCTGGTCGATGCGCGCGACCCCGCCGGATGGCGTGAACTCCGCACGCTGGTCAATGCGAACGCTCAGGTCAGCATCGATAACCTTGCCATCCACACACTGCGCTCCGATCTCACCGGGGCGAGTGCGGCGTGTGTGCGCTTCTTCGATATGCTCTTTACCATTCCGCCGTCCATGACCACGGTGCAAGAGCTATCGCGTTACATCGGGGTGATGCCCACGACGCTCATGAGCCGATTCGCGCGACAGGGAATTCCGACGCCCAAGAAGTATCTCGCCATGGCCCGTCTCGTCCGGGCGGCGCATCTGCTCGAGAACCCGGGTTGTTCGCTCACGCAGGTGGCGTTTCTGATGGAGTACTCGTCGCCGCAAAGCTTCTCCCGTCACGTGAGCGGACTGCTACAGATGGGAGCCGCAGAATTCCGGCGGCGTTATACCGGTGAGACCATGCTGCACCAAATGCGTGACAGTCTGGTGACTCCGTACCGCGCGCAGTTGCAGCACTTCGATCCGTTTGCGTCGTCGCCGCAGTGGCTGGCAGCGCGGAACGGCAAAGGCCGTTCGGGCAAAAAGCGGTTGTCTGGTCCGACGGTCAACCAGCCGCCGCACTAGCCCTCAGGGGGAAGAAAGCACGGGGAAAGGAAGAAGCGCGATGCTGTCCACTTGCATCACGACGTGCGCTTCTCAGTGCACGGAGCCGCGCTTACCCCTGTGCTCCTACCTTCATCCCCCTGAGGGCTAGATCCGTCGCCTGTCAGCTGCCGGGCCAAACCGACCGCAGTTACCGTCAGTAAACCATCCCTACCGCACCGTCGGAAACTCCGCCGTGTGCCGCAGTGCCACTGTTCGCAGTCGGCCCGCCGCTTGCGACAACTGATGCGCGCTGCGTGAGAGTTCCTCGATGCTGGTGCGCTGGGCAGTGGAGCTTTCCGCGGCGGTGCGTGCACCAGCCGAGGCGCGCTGCGCCGACCGGTCGAGCGCTTCGAAGGCCGCTGCCGCGCTCGCCGAGAGCTGCGCCTGCGTCTGCGCCAGCTCGGCCACTTCGGCACTCTGCTTGGTGATGCGCGAGATCCCTTCCACCATGCCCGACAGCGCGCGTGTGGCGTCGCGGGCAATCGTACCGGCGCCCCGCACGTCCTCGGCGGTGGTATCCATGGCCAACACGGCGGCGCTGATATCGTCGCGCACGCGTTGCACGGTAGCGGCTACGCGTTTGGCCGCCAGACCGCTCTCCACCGAAAGCGCGCGGATTTCGGCGGCGACGACGGCGAAGCCGAGGTCATCTTCGCCGGCGCGCGACGCTTCAATGGCGGCGTTGAGGGCGAGCATGTTGGTCTGCCGGGCAATACGCGAGACGGTATCGACGAAGTTGCCAACCTGATCCGACGCCGGTTGCAGTGCGCGGACCGTGATGGCGGCCGCATTCACCTCGGTGCCCACGCGTAGCAGGGCATGGGCGGCGCGCTCAATCGCCTCCCGGCTGGCGCCGGTCAGGTCGTCGAGGTCGTGGGCATCGCTGGCGGTCGTTTCTGCCGTGCGTCGTGCGGCGTCGGCGGTATGCCGCGCATCCTGACCGGTGCGGAGCCCTTCGGCCGCACACGCCTGTTGTACGTGGAGTGCCTCGCTGAGCGAATGCGCGCCTCCCGCGACTTCGACGGCGCGGCGCTGCAGCGTGCTGGCCACGCCGTACACCTGGGTGGCCACCGCCGCGAGCTCATCGGCTTCGCGTTGCACCGTCTCGATGAGCAACTGCAATTCATCGAGCATGCCGTTGAAGCTGCGCTCGAGAAAGCCCAACTCATCGGTGTGCCGGGCGTCGGCGCGTGCCGAGAGATCACCGCGTTCCACCTGCGCCATGCGTTCGCGCGTTCGGCGCAGGCGCATGGTGAGCTGGGTGGGCATCTGAATAACCTGTTGGGCAACGATCAGCAGCAGTCCGGCAGCCAGCAGAATCTGCGGCATCGGGGTGGCCGTGTGTCCCGAGACCGCGTTGTGGGCAAGGCTGGCCGCGAGAAACCCCGCCACCGACACGCCGGTGGTGACGTAGCCGAGTGCCGGACCGCGATCGAAGGTATACGGCACGATGGCGAGGATGTACGCGAGCACCAGCACCGGGGCGCCGAACACATAGACGACGCTGCTAATGAGCAGCGCGTCGACGGTGGCGAACAGGTACGTGAGCCAACGCCGATAGAACGCCGGTCGGCTTCCGAGTACGGCGAGGACGCCATTGAGCGCGATGGTTCCGCCGAATATGCCGACGACGGTCCAGAGCGAGACCGTGGCGAGCCCGGATTGCAGCGCCGCGACCAGCACGGCGGCAATGATGACGGTGCTCCAGAGCCGGCGTCGCGCGGCGACGCGAAAGGTCGCGACGTCTTTGGCGCGCTCCTCGTCGAAGAGCGTCCCCGCCGATACGGGGAATGCGTGCAGCGCTACCGGGGTGGGGAGGCGGCGGAACGACCGTGGGGTCGGCGAGGAGAAAAAGGCGGGGGCGGCCATACGTCCACAGACGCCCCAGCACCCTCTCAGGCAATCAGCGGCAGAAGCTGTTCGGCGGTGACCAGGCTCATGACCTTGAGCCCGGCGGTTTCGAGCGCTTCGCGCCCGCCTTCCTGTCGATCGACCAGGGCGAGGACGCCCTGCACGTTACCACCCGCCGCGCGGATGGCCTCGACGGCCTTGAGCGCCGAGCCCCCGGTGGTAATGACGTCTTCGACGACGACCACATTGTCACCGGCAGAGAAGGGCCCTTCGATGAGCTTTCCGGTGCCGTGCTGCTTGGCTTCCTTCCGGACGGTAAAGCCCCGAACCATCTCGCCATCACCGCGTTCGTGAGCGAGGGCGCTGGCGTGGGCAATGGCATACGCGATGGGGTCGGCGCCCAAGGTGAGCCCTCCGACGGAGTCGACGGGCCAACCACATTCACGGAGGGCGGCGAGGCCGGCGCGTCCGATGAGAAGTTGGCCTTCCGGGTGCATGGCCGTGAGTCGGCAGTCGACGTAGAGAGTCGAGCGTCGGCCGGAGGCGAGTACAAAATCGCCCCGCTTGGCCGAAAGGCTGGCCAGCAGAGCGATCAAGCGTTGTATGGTGGTATCGGTCAACGTCCGAACAGTCCCTTCATTTTTCCGAGGAGGCCACCCTCTTTCTTACCGGCGTCGTTCCTGCCGGACCCCTCGGCGGCCGACGGCCCCGAGGTCGAGGCAGTGGAGAGCGCTGCCTCGTTGAGCGCGTCGGAAAACGCCTTGACCGACGCGTAGCGATCGGCTGGCGCTTTGGAGAGGGCCTTCATGACGACCATTTCGACGGCCATGGGGAACGTCACGTTGGGCTTGGCCTTGTTGAGCGTCACCGGCGGCTGCGTGAGCAGCTGCGAGAACAGCTCACGGGGCGACTTGCCGGTGTACGGGAGGCACCCGGAGAGCAGGTAGTACGCGATGGTGCCCAGCGAGTACTGGTCTGCCGCCGGTCCGACGAGTTCGCCTGAGAGCGCTTCCGGTGCGACGTACATGAGTGTGCCGACGAAGAAACCGGCGCGGGTGAGGCGCTGGTCTGGAGCGGCGTCGGTGTCGGCCGCGATGCCGAAGTCGAGCAACTTGATGTGCTGGGCTTCGGGGTCGTACATGATGTTTTCCGGCTTGAGGTCGCGATGCACGATGCCTACGTCGTGTGCGGCCTGAACGGCACCACAAATTTGGGTCATGATCGCGGCCACGTCCTTGCTGGGTAACGGACCGTGCGTCTCCGCGTACTTGTCCAGAATGGCGCCGCCCGCCCACTCGATCGCCAGGTAGTAGCGGTCGGTGTCGGATTGCCCATAGTCTAGGGTGCGTACGATGTTCGGGTGTTCTACCCGTGCACCGAACTGCGCCTCGCGCAGGAAGCGCGCGACGGCGGTTTTATCATGCTGCAGCTTTTCGCGCAGCACCTTCAGGGCTACGGTGCCATGTGTGGCATGGTCGGCACGAAAAACGGTCGCGGTACCGCCTTCGCCAACCTTTCCACGCACGGTGTACCCGGCAAGATTCGTCCCGACTAGCGTCTCGATGGCCACGGGGCGAACGTAACCCTGTTCAGCAGCCGCAGCAAGATAATTCACTGGAACGTGTCGTAACCTTTCGACTCTACGTCATTATATGACACGGAAGCCAATCATCGGACCTGCCGCCGCGACGCTCATGACGACGGTCGCCGTTCTGTCTCTCGCCGGCTGCGCCTCGCCGCGTCCGACGGGGTCGGCTGCGCCGCGAGACGGCCCACGCGGGGCACCGGGGGGGCCGCCGGGACAGGCCGTGGCGGCGGCAGGGGCCCCAGCCGAAATGCAGCGCCTGTATCGCTCCATGGGGCTGGTGGCCGGTTCGGGGGCCATCCCCTTTGCCGCGTCCGTCTCGTTCCTGCGGGTGCCGTCGCCGGATACCACGCTCACGCTGCTCGCGCTCTCGTTACCGTCCCGTTCGCTGGGGTTCGCGCGCGAAGGGGACCGCTACGCCGCCGCGTACGTGGCGCGGGTCCAGATCCGGCAGGGCGCGACGATGATACGCACCATCGAAAGCACGGAACAGGTGCGTGTCCCGACCTTCCGCGAGACCGCACGGACCGACGAAAGCATCATCTGGCAGCAGTTCATCCGGCTCGCCCCAGGGCGCTACACCTTGGCGGTAAGCATCAAGGACGAGTCGAGCATCCGGAGCGCTGGCGAGGAGGTCTCGCTCGAGGTCCCGCGTCTCGCTCTCGAGGCACTCGCGTCGCCGATCCCAGTGTACGAAGCGATTCCGCGCCAGAGTGTCGACTCGCTGCCGCGGCTGCTGGCGCGTCCGCGGGCGACGGTGACGTACGGGGTGGATTCCGTTCTGGCGCTGTATCTCGACGCGGTCGGCGGCAACGCGCCGTCATCCGTGCAGATCCGGGTCGTCGGTGATGGCGACATCGTGGGCATCGACACCCTGGCGGCGCTACCGCCGCGGGCCGGTGGCCGCAGCGGTACGGTGGCGATCCCCGTGAACCGACTGGCGGTCGGCATCAACACCGTGCTGGTCACCGCGCCCGGTCGATCGGACACCGCCCGCACGCGCGTTCTCGTGTCCCTCGGCGAAGACGTGCCCATTGGCACGTTCGACGACATGCTCACCTTCTTGCGTTTCTTCACCACCCCCGAACGCCTCAAGACGCTGCGCGACGCCGACCTCCAGGAACGGGCGGTGGCGTGGAATACGTTCCTCAAGGACACCGATCCGGTACCGGGCACGGCTGAACACGAGGGGCTTCGTGATTACTTTGCGCGAATCCGCAGTGCCAACATCCGTTTCCGCGACGACGCGGGAGCCGGGTGGCAGTCGGATCGCGGCACCGCGTTCGTCGCGCTGGGCGATCCGGACAACATTATCGATACCGGGTTGCTCAATCCAAATGAGCGTGTCCGCCAGCAGATCTGGGAATATCGCGAGCTGCGTGTGCAGCTCATCTTCGTGGACCAGACGGGCTTTGGCCGCTGGCGCCTCACTGCCCAGAGTCGCGGCGACCTCGACCTCGCCATCCGACGCAAGTTGGCCACGCGCTGAGTCGCGCCTGACGACGGAGGGTGCGCGTCATGGCTGATGTCACCCCTCCGCCGTCACCACGCCTGTTTCTGGTAGACGGCTACGCACTCATCTATCGCGCGTTCTTCGCGCTCATGCAGCGCCCGCTCACCACGAGTCGTGGTGAGAACAGCTCGATTGCGTGGGGTGTCGCCAACTTTCTCAAGCGCCTGCTCAATACCCACAAGCCGGAATTGCTGGCGTGGGTGCACGACAGTGGCGCGACCTTTCGCGACGAGCTGTATCCCGACTACAAGGCGACGCGTGAACGGCTCACGGACGACTTGCAGGCCGATTTCGATCAGGGGCTCGAGCGCGTGCTGCAGTTGCTCGCCGCGTACGACATTCCGGTGCTCACCGCCGAAGGGTTCGAAGCGGACGACGTGATCGGCACGATGGCGCGCAAAGGCGTCGACGCCGGCTACAACGTCGTGATCGTGTCGGGTGACAAGGACTTTCAGCAGTTGGTGCGTCCTGGTGTGTGGCTGCTTAACCCGGGGCGCGGTGGCCCGGCGAGTGTCGAGGAACGCTGGGTAGGCGTGGAGAACGCGAACGACCGGTTGGGAGTGCCGCCGGAGCGCGTCATCGATTACCTCGCCCTGGTTGGTGACAGCTCCGACAACGTGCCCGGCGTGAAGGGGATTGGCGAGAAGGGCGCCATCGAACTCATCACGCAGTACGGCGCGCTCGAGAACATCATCGCGCACGTCCACGACATCACCAAAAAGCGTCCGCGCGAAGCGCTGCTGCAGTACGAAGCCGACGCCCGTCTGTCCAAGCAGCTCGTCACGATTCATCAGGACGTGCCCGTCGACCTCGACGTGACGACGCTGCGGGTGAATGCGCCCAACGCCGACGCGTTGCGCGCGCTCTATCTCGACCTCGAATTTTCGAGTCTGCTCAAGGATGTCGGCGGCGGCGCGACACCGAGCGGGCCCATCAGCACCGTGCGCCCGGCTGCCGACCACGATGGGGTGACCGACGCGGTGCGCTCATCCGTATCGCCCGGTCGTCCGGAAGCGCCGGCGACGGTGCGTGGCGAGAGCGGGGTCGCGGTGCTGGCCGATGCACGCTATGTGACCGTGGATAGCATCGACGCGCTCCACGCACTGCTGACGCGGGTGCGCGAAGTGCCGTACATCGCGATCGATACCGAAACGATTACCGATGCCGACGCGCCGTACGCGATCGATGCGATGCGCGCGCACCTCGTCGGGCTGTCGATTGCCGTGATGCCGGGCGAGGGATATTACCTGCCCTTCCGTCACCGGCGTGATGACGGGAGCGGCAACCTGGCCCTGCTGTCGGGAGACGCCGGCATTGCCGGCCAGCGCATCAACGCTGGTGCGCCCGACCCGGTCAATCTGCCGCCCTTCGACAGCGACGCATGCGCCCCGTTGCGGGCCATGCTCGAGGACGCGAGCATCAAAAAAATTGCGCAGAACGCCAAGTACGATGTATTGGTGTTGCGTGGCGCCGGCGTGCGTATGGCGGGGCTCGAATTCGATACGATGCTCGCCAGCTATGTGCTCGACCCGGGGCGTCGCTCACACGGTCTCGATGTGCTGGCGCTCGAGTTCTTGGGCCACACCATGACGGCCTACGAACAGCTGTGCGGCAAGGGCAAGGGGCAGGTGGGTTTCGATGTTGTGCCGGTCGATTCGGCGCGCGACTACTCCTGCGAAGATGTCGATGTCACGATGCGGCTGCGCCTCCTGCTCGAGCCGCTGCTGGCGAGCCACGAAATGCTGTCGCTGCTGCAGACGGTGGAAGTACCACTCGTGGCGGTGCTGGCCGATATGGAGTACGATGGCATCGCCATCAATGTGCCGTGGTTCGACAGCCTCAAGACGCGCTTCAAGGCCGAACGCGAGCGCGTCGAACAGGCCATTTACGCCGAAGCGGGCAAGGAGTTCAACATCAACTCCAACCCGCAGCTGCGGACGGTGCTGTTCGACGACCTGAAGCTGCCGGTCAAGAAGAAGACCGCTACCGGCCCGAGCACCGATGCCAGCGTGCTGCAGGAACTCGCGGAAGAAGGACATACGCTGCCGACGCTGCTCATGGAGTATCGCGAGATCTTCAAGCTCGAAGGCACGTACATCGACGCGCTCCCCAAGCTCGTGCATCCTCGCGATCACCGTTTGCACACGTCGTACAACCAAACGGTGGCAGCGACGGGACGCTTATCGAGCTCCGATCCCAACCTGCAGAACATTCCCAGCCGCCGGGAACTCGGCCGCGAGATTCGTCGCGGCTTCGTCCCGCGTGAGGGATGGTGTCTGCTGAGTGCCGACTACTCGCAAATCGAGCTCCGACTGCTCGCGCACCTGAGTGCCGACCCTGCGTTCGTCGGTGCCTTCAACGCGGGCGGCGACATTCACAAGCAGACGGCGGCCGTCATCTTCGGCGTGCCATTGGCCGATGTGACGAGTGACATGCGTGCGCGCGCCAAGACCATCAACTTCGCCACCATTTACGGACAGGGTGCACACGCACTCTCGCGACAGTTGCGCATCACGCACGCCGAGGCCAAGGCGTTCATCGACACCTATTTCGAGCGCTTCGCAGGGGTGAAAGCGTTCCTCGACGGCTGCGTCGTCGAAGCGAAGCAGAAGGGTTACGTCGAAACGATCTTCAAGCGTCGTCGCTACATCCCCGAGCTCAAGGAGCGGAACTTCAACATCCGGGCATTTGGCGAGCGGGTGGCAGCGAACGCCCCCATTCAGGGGTCGGCGGCAGACCTGATCAAGATTGCCATGATCCGCGTGCATGATGCGCTGGCGCGCGAACGGCTCGCGTCGCGCATGCTGTTGCAGGTGCACGACGAACTGGTCTTCGAGCTGCCCCCCGACGAGGAGCCCGTGTTGTCGGCGCTGGTGAAGCGCGAGATGGAGGGCGCCGCCACCCTCAATGTGCCGCTGCTGGTGGAGATGGGGGTGGGCGGGAATTGGGTGGCCGCCAAGTCCTGACCCCTGACGCACTTGTCTGCAAACACGAACCCCTGCTCTTGCAACTTGCAGCAGCAATGGGAGTATGCGCGGTCGTCGCCCAACGCCCAAAGGGGAGCAGCCATTTCAAGTGATTGATTGGCAACAACTTGCCATCGAATCCCACAACGGCACCGCGATTGCTCTACCTTGAGGCGTCTTCGGAACTCTGCCCGAGGCAGAAGCGTTCCTGTGATCAGTACGGCGCCACCGCCGATCCCGAATCAAGGCTCATCCCGTGCGACCCACCCACAAGGGCTTCACCCTGATCGAACTGCTGATTGTGGTGCTCATCATTGGTATCATGGCAGCGCTCGCGGTCCCCAAGTTCAAGAACACCAAGGGAAAGGCATACGCCTCGAGCATCAAGAGCGACCTCAAGAACCTGACCGGTCTGCAGGAAGACTATTTTATCTCCAACGAGCAGTATGCGTCCGCGTTGAGCCTGGTGGGTTTCGCAGGGACCGATGGGGTGAGCATCACAATCGTCGAAGCCGACGGTGGCGGCTGGTCGGCGACCGCCACGCATCCGGCGGCCTTCCCACTCACCTGTGCGGTATTCTACGGGGGCGCAAAGCCTCTTTCTCCGGCTTTCGCGGAAGGCGTCATCACCTGCCAGTAACGACGTGGCGGAACGTCCCCCTATTGCGAAGGACCTCGACTCCCGTCGGCGCGGCATGCGTCTGCGGGAGCTGATCTATGCGCAGGGATGCCGCGAGTTCGTGTCCCGTCAAGCGGGAATGATTCACGCGATGGATGGCGGCCTCTGGCTCCATCGTCACGTCTGGAACGGTGAACCCCTCGTGCATCTGGTGAGCACCGACCGCGCTCGGTTGGTCGACGTTGGCCACGCGGTCGGGCTGCGCGAATCGCACCTGCAGTATAAGCCGCTCAAGGACCCGCGTACCGGGCAGCGCCGTGAAGCGTGGCATTGGGACCTTGGCGGGCCGGTCTATCCCCCGCCCGATCCACGGCTGCTGGATGCGCCCGAGGCCCGTGTTGCTGATCCGAACGGAGCACCAGTCGAGCGCAGTGCGAACGACGGTTAACCGCGGCTAACGGCGGCGAAACGCTCAAGTCGAGTGGGAGCGGGCATCGGCCTCGCGCGCGATGCGTTCGCCTTCGGGGATGTTGACGCCCGTGAGCAGCGCGCCGCCCACGACGAAGAAGCCGATGACCCAGAGAATGGCGCCGCGGCTGCTCCCCGTTTCTCCAAGGGCAATGCTGAAGACCAGCGGTCCGAGAATACCGCCGAACTTCTCGAACACGCTGTAGAAGCCGAAGAACTCGCCGCTCTTGTGCTTGGGCACCAGGCTCGCGAAGAGCGAGCGGCTGAGCGCCTGCGTGCCACCCTGGACCATGCCGACGAGCACGGCGAGTATGAAGAATTCGCGCGAGCTGTTGATCCCGTACGCGAAGATGCAGATGCCGGTGTACACGGCGAGTCCAAGCAGAATGGACAACTTGGTGCCGAGTTTGCCGGCGAGCGCCCCGAACGCGAAGGCGAACGGGATGCCGACGAATTGCACGATGAGAATGGCGCTGATGAGATCGGTGCGCGCGATGCCGATTTCCGTGCCGAACGCTGTTGCCATCTTGATGATGGTACCGATCCCATCGTTATAGATCGTGAACGCCAGCATCACGAGAAACGCTTGCTTGTACTGCCGTAGCTCGCGGAGCGTTTCGCCGAGTCGGCGGAAGGCGGCGACGACCGGATTGCCGCGCGGTGTTTCGTCCGTTTCGATGGTGCGCGCCGGTTCGCGTACGCCGCGGAAAAGTGGAATGCTGAACAAGAGCCACCAGACACCCACACTCACAAAGGCGAGTCGTGCCGGCAGCGTGGCCTGCTCGCGCGGCAGGTTGTCTCCCACCGGGAGGCCGATGAGTGCGGGGTTGCTGATCCACGCGAGGTTGAGCGCCAGCAGGAGACCACCGCCGATATAGCCGAAGGCATAGGCCGCGGAGGATACGCGATCGACTTCCTGGTCGCTCGCGATATGCGGCAGCAGCGATTCGTAGAACGTCATGCTGCCGGTAGCACCGGCCATGGAGAGCACGAACAGCGTGGCGGCGAGAAACAGGTCGCCGTGCTGAATGAAGTACATGGCCATCGTCGCGAAGACACCGATCAACATGAAGACGGCGAGGAACTTCTTCTTCGCGGCCTGATAGTCGGCGATGGCGCCAAGGATGGGCCCGAGAATGGCGATGACTACCGCGGCCACTGTGTTGGCGTTGGCGAGCGACTGCGTGGCGGCCTCGGGCGTACCGTTGGCGCCGGCGACCGAGATGAAGTAGATCGGGAAAACGGCCGTCATGATGACGGTTTGCATGGCCGACACGGCCCAGTCGTACATGGCCCAGGCGCGCAGCTCGGGGCGATGCAGTCCCAGTGCGTTGAGAAATCCTTTGGGCGCGGTGACCGCGGTGGCGTCAGGCATGAACGATGTTGAAGGAGGTGGTCGAACCGTCAGACAATCCTCTGGGACGGCGTGGTCGCTGTCCAGTACGTCACGTGACATACTTTTGGGCATGCAGACTCCATGGCGACGTATTTCCCGGGCCGCGCGATGGGCGCCGGTGCTGTTGGTTTTGGCGTGCGACCGCAACAAGTCGCCCGGGCCCGGTGATTCTGCAGGTGGCACTGCCAACCGTTCGGGGGCGGACAGTATTGCGACGCGCGTGAGCAGCAGCGGCTGGGATATAGCCGCAGGGCCGTTCCTGGTGCTTCCCACGGTGGACGGCGGGATGGTGGCCGGTTCGTTGCTACTTCCCGAGGCCACCGACACGACGGTGAGCGATACGACCGGCGTAGGGGCGCTCCTGGGCGACGGCCGGCTCGATCTCTTTGCCCGCAGCGGCAAGGTGGGGGTAGCGCGCATGTCGGTTGAGGCAGGCGCGTCTCCGGAACGCGGGTGCAGCGCGTGGCCGGTGGCCCGTTTGAGCGTCGATGCCGGAGTGACCGTGCTGCCGTGGACGGCGGCCTTTGCGGCAGGGCGGGTGACGGCCATTCCGCTCGACTCCATCGAGGGGCTCGCGCCGCGCGATTCGGCGCGATTGGCGGCCGATCTGACTCGGCTCGCGTCGCGGTTACCAGATGACACGAGCGCCACGTTCCGCGCACTGCCCTTTGTGGTGTTGCGCGCCTGGCGTGGGCGGAACACCGATACCGAGGCGGCCGGCGGCTTTGTGGTGGCCACGTTGGCCCGCCGCGTGAATCAGGAGGACGACCCCAAGGAAGAGCGTCTCGTGCTCGTGGTGGACGCGCCGGGCGCCGACAGCAAGGAGTGGACGGTGGGGTGGCACGAGCGTGCGTCGGGACATGAGGAAGAGCTCGTGGTGGCGGAGCCGCTGTTGGCGTTCCGCGCTGCCGGGGCGCGCGACGTGCGGCTGCTCTTTGGCCGCGACGACGGCATTGCCTTCAGTGCGGCCGTGCTGTCCCAATCGCCTGGCGGCTGGCGCGTGTTGTGGGAAAGTGCGCTGGCCGGATGCAATTGACGGGCGCACAAGACCGCGGTCCTCTTGGCCTAGACCCAGGTCTCTACACTCGGCAACGCTCGAGGTGGCGCAGTCGGCGCCTCGTGAGCCGATCAAGTTCGCGCGCTATGTGCACGGGGCCAACGCCGGTACGATGGCCGTTACCTGGCGGGACGACATCTTGGTGGCCGGCAAGGACGGCGGCCACCCACACCGGCTCACCGCTGGAAGCCAAGGTGGAAGCCAAGGGGTCAGAGTCGTCAAGCCAAGGGGTCAGAGTCGTCAAATTGAGTCGTCATTTTGGCGACTCGAGCGGCAAGGGGTCAGAGTGAGTGGGTTCGGGGTCAGGGTCGGTCTTGATAACGGCGCTGATCCCGGCAGCCACAAGAAGAGCTCTTGACAGAATCGCGGGGGGGTACCGTGGTGGTGTATCGAAGCACTGTGCGAGGTCAATCAATCAATCTGCGACGGTAACATGCGAGCGATATCGATTTCTATGCGGCGCTCTATGAGAGCGTTCATATGTTCCACGATAGTGCTATCATCGGCTGCGGGATGCGGTCAGCAGGAAGCGAGACCTGTAGAAACGGGAGCGCTAAGCACGATACCGTTCGACTCTGCTTTTCGACCTGTTGATTCGGTCACCCTTGAAGTCGATACCGTGACGCCTTTGGTCGCCGTGTCGGCATTCGCGGTTGCCGCCAACGGCGATATCGTAATCGCCGACGCTTCCGAGCGGCGCGTCTTCGTGTACGACCCCACTGGGCGTTGATTGAGAGTTCTGGGCAGATCGGGAGACGGCCCCGGGGAATTCCGACAGCCGCGTAATCTCGCAATTGCATCCAACGGCGATGTGCTCGTTGTCGAGGCCGTGGGAAAGTTCCATCGATTTCGCGGAGACTCACTCATCGAAACACTCCAGCTCGACAGCGTGACGTTGGTGTCGAGTATGGACATGAACAGCGACAGCACGATGCTGATAACGACGTCCAACGGACAGTCAGGTGCCATTGTCGAATACGTCCTGGATGGAAGGGTGAGGCAGCGTGTAGATCTGTTTACGACGGTGCCCGTGCGAAACGGGCCGGAGGATCCACGATGGCGGTCCTTTCTCCAATTGCGCGGAGCCGTCTGTGACGGCACGATGCGAGCGGCGGCGTCCATCAGTGATACGGTCTGGTCGATAGATCCGACAACTTTGCGCTTCTCGGCGAAGCGTGTCGCGCCAATCGGATATAACGCACCAAGGTTGCCAAGTGCGGCGGACAATGCCAATACGGTTGATCCCTTCAAGTGGATCAATCAGTTCGACGTGGTTCAAGGCATCTTCTGCGGCGGTAGCGCGTTCGCATTTTCCTACGTTCGCGGAGCCAGAAACATCGGCGACCCTCAGGTTTCCATGCTGACTCTGGATGGAGAATCCTGGAGAGCGTTTTCCGAAGCGCCGCCGGTAATCGCCATGCGTGCTGACACGCTCATCACTCTTCGGGATAACGGGACCGCCGACTATGTCCTTCGCCGTTTTGTTGCACGGTAGACTCAGGTGTGACAGCCGTTCGGTCTTCGTAGCGCTGCTATTGGCGCTAAGCATCACGGCTTGTCAGGAGCGAGAAGCACGAGTAGCAGAACGCAGTTCCGGATCAACCGATTTGAACAGCGTTGAAAACGCAGATTCCAGAAACGGCGTTCGCAACCTGCTCCAGATTCTGGATCCAGTCAACCTACCATCACAGAGCACCAAGGGGTCAGAGTCGTCAAACTGAGTCACCATCTTGGCGACTCTCTTGGTGACTCTGACCCCTGTGGATGGGGCGACCGTCGGGTGTTGGAGTCGACTCTGACCCCTTTTGTGTGGATGCCGTTCGTACGCTGGGCTCGCTGGTGATGACGTACGACCCCAGCACGCCCAACAACAACGGCGTGAATCTCGAGATCCTCGGCGTGCCGCCCGATGTGTGGGTGAAGAACACACCGAGGGACGAGGTGAAGAAGATCGACCGTGAGCTCAAGACGGCGATTGAAGAGGCGCTCACGATGCTGAAGGACGTGAAGCTCAAGATCTCGAGCGAGAATCAGTGAGCTTTTGGGGCAAGTCAGACAAACAGCGTTACACGGATTGAAGGGATGGAGCGGAGGGACACGGATCAGATCCGCGTTCCTTCGCTCGATCCATTTGATCCGTGTTCAGCTGTTTGTCTCAGCCCGCTCGCGAACTAGCGGCGCAGGATTCCCCAGCTGAACTCGCGGCTGAGCCCGGCGCTGGCGGTGATCCACACCAGCGCTGCCGGTTCGAGAAAGCGGGCGCGCGCGAGAGGTCCAAGGCGCACCGGATCGAAACCGATGGCGCCTGCCAGCGAGATGGTCGTATCGCACGCATCATCGTCGTCGCCGCAGAGCCAGAGCACCGAACGGCCATTGGCAAAGACGGGATTGGCCATGACCTCCATGCCAATGCTGTTGAACGCTTTCACCACGCGTGCGCCCGGCGCCCAGCGCGCCACCTGTTCCGCGCCGGAGTCGGTGGTGCCGTGCGTGAGCACCATTCCCGGCCCAATGGGGTTCGTTGCATCGATGAGGGTTTTGCCGCTCAGATCACCGGCGGCCTGTAACGTCAACTCGGCACCGGCCCACGCGGAGGTGAGGACGAGGATGTCGGCGTTGGCCGCGGCGTCGGACAGCGACCGCCGCGGTTGCGCCGCGTTGGCGTGCTTGTTGCTCGCAGGGTCCCGCACGCCGTAGTGCACCGTGTGTCCGGCGTCGGCAAAGCGGGCGCCAAGCGTGGAGCCCACGCGGCCGGCACCGAGAATGGCGATGGTGTGCAGGGTCATATCGAGTTACTCAGCGGCCGAGGGTGTCGATGACAAGGCGCGCGGCAGCCGCGCCGGAGTATTGTTGCTGTCCGGTAATGAGCCGCCCGTCGCGGACGGCGAATTCCCGGAAGCGCTGATCGACCACGAAGTTGGTTGTGGGAAGGGCACGCGCTTCGTCTTCGATCCAGAACGGTTGAATGCGCATTCCGACAACACTGTCGGCGAACTGCTCCTCGCTGTTCGCGAAGCCCGTCCACGTCTTGCCGCTTACCAATAGTTGTCCGGTGGACAGTTGTGTCTCGAGCAGCAGGCAGGTGCCGTGACACACGAGAGCGACCACCTTGCCGGCTTCGTAAAAGCGCGCCACGAGCGCCTGCATGTCCGCGTTGCCGCGATATGTAATCATGGGGGACTGGCCACCCGTCACGAACAACGCGTCGTAGTCGCCCACGTTCACGTCGGTGATGGATGCTGTCTGCGCGAGTAGGGCGGCGTGAGCTGGAGATTTCTTGAATCCGAGCGATACCAGATCGTGCGCTGAGTAGCCGCTGGCGTCTTCCGGGTCTGAATAGCTGTCGGCGGTAAGCGGGCCACCGGCGGGGCTACGGATTTCCACAGTGTAGCCCGCCTCCGTGAACGTCCAGTAGGGATGGGTCAGTTCGGACCACCAGAACCCCACCGGCCACTGGGTCACGGGGGACACGGCACTGTTCGCAGCGATGAGCAGGATGCGCTTGCGGCGGTCGGCGTTGGGCAGGTTGTAGTCGGCACTCATGGCATCTCCGAATGAAGTCGACATGAGGCTACGGGATTACGCGCGCGCCAACCAGTATGCACCTTTTGGAGTGATACTTACTGTTTGGAGGGTGGTATGCCGGAATTCATGCATGACGGTCAGCTGTTTCAGAGTCCGGTCGAGCTCGCGCTGCACCTGATTGGGGGAAAGTGGAAGATGCCGGTGTTGTGGCGTCTCAATCAGCGTACGTGGCGCTACAACGAGCTGCATCGCGATCTCAAGCGCGTGTCGCACAAGATGCTCACGCAGCAGCTGCGCGAACTGGAGCACGCAGGGCTGCTCACACGCACCGTGCATCCCGTGGTGCCACCGCACGTGGACTACGCCATTTCCGACCTTGGGCGCACGGCGTTGCCCGCCATCGAAGCATTACGCAGTTGGGGGTCGGCGTACCGTTCCGCAGCGCCCCGTGATGAACAGCTGAACACGGATTGAACGGATGGAGCGGAGGGACACGGATCAGATCCGCGTGCCTCCGCTCGATCCGTTTGATCCGTGTTCAGTTGTTTCTCAACGCTCGCCGTGTACCCGTGCGAAGTAATCCACCACGTCGAGTGAGAACGCCGCCGGGTGCCCATCGAGCTGCCACGCGAGCTGCTCGGCGAGAATCTCGGGGCGATCGTCGCTGCCGAGCCACCGTTCGATGAGTCGTGACTCGACGTCCACGATCCAGTATTCGATGCCCTCTCGCTGATATCGTCGACGCTTCACCACGCGGTCGAAGCGGGCGGTACTCGGAGACAGCACCTCTACGAACAGCACGGCGGATTCGGGCGCTTCATCTCGTGTCGGTGCACGTCCCGCTGGGGTGGGCACGACGGTGATGTCGGGCTGCACGACCGTATGGGTGTCGAGCACGTAGTCGAGTGGGGCAGGAAGCACGAGTGCCCGCACGGCCGAATAGGTGGCCAACGCGCGCAAGAGAAACGACAACGCAATCTGATGCGCCAGCACGGGGCTTGGGCTCACGAGCAGCTCCCCGTCCACACACTCGAACCGCTTGCCCGGCTCTTCAGGCAGATTCTGCACCTCGGCCGCTGTCCAGCGGCGCTGCTCCAGGGCTGGCATAGCCATAGTTTGCTCGTCGTAGCGTAGAGTTGGCAAGTGGACATTCGGCACCATAGCGAATGACGCTCTGCCGTGTGTCACCGAAATGACGCGCCATGCATCATTTTCGGACATTGGCGGCGCCGTTTCGCAAGGCCTCCACTTTGTCAGTCGAGGCACGTAGTATCCGCGCATATGACCGCTCCTACCCTCGATATGCTCGCCCCCGCGATCGTTGCGCGCGTGGCGACGGAACTGTCGCTGAACGCCCCGCAGGTTCAGCGCACGCTCGCCCTCTTTGCCGAGGGCGCCACGCTCCCCTTTATTGCCCGTTACCGCAAGGAAGTCACGGGTGGTCTCGACGAAGTGCAGCTGAGAGATGTGCGTGAGCGCGCCGAGTACCTGAAGGAAATGGAAGATCGCCGCGCGGCGATTCTCAAGAGTATCGATGAGCAGGGCAAGCTCGACGATGCCCTCAAGGCCACCATTGTGGCCGCCGACACCAAACAGGCGCTCGAAGACCTGTACTTGCCGTTTAAACCCAAGCGTCGGACGCGCGCCATGATTGCGCGGGAACGCGGCCTCGGACCGCTGGCGGGTGCGCTCATGGAGGGCAGTCTCGATGACGCCGCCATGCTGGCGCAGGCGCTGTCGTTCGTGCTCCCTGACGTCGATGGCAAGCCGAGCGAGGTGCCAACCGCTGAAGCGGCGTTGCAGGGCGCGCGCGACATTCTGGCCGAACAGATTGCCGAAGACGCCGTCGTGCGCGGCTGGGTGCGCGAAGTCACACGCGCCAAGGGCCTCGTGAAGAGCAGTGTGCTCGCCGAAAAGAAGAGTGACGAATCGAAGTTCAAGGATTACTTCGAGTACTCCGAGTCGCTAGGCACGATTCCCAGCCACCGCATGCTGGCCATTCGTCGCGGCGAAACCGAAGGCGAGTTGCTGTGGCGCATCGAAGCGCCGGTCGAAGAGATCAACGCGCGCCTGCTTACTGAGATGGGCGCCGGCAAGAAGGCGGTGCAGCAGTTCACGCTGGTGTGCGCCGACGCGTACAAGCGGTTGCTGTCGCCGGCGATCGAGGTGGAACTGCGCGTGGAGCTCAAGACGCGTGCGGACGACGAAGCGATCACGATTTTCGGTCGCAATCTGGAGCAGCTGTTGATTGCGTCGCCGGCGGGTGAAAAGAAGGTGATTGGGCTCGACCCGGGTTTCCGTACCGGCGTAAAGGTCGCGGTGGTGAGCGCCACGGGTGCGCTGGTGCACACCGACACGTTGTATCTCCACCAGGAAGATCGCTTTGCCGGCGCCGTACGTCTCATGCTGGAGCGCTTCACGCCCGAGCTCATTGCCATTGGCAACGGCACCGCGAGCCGCGAAACGGAAACGCTCACCAAGGCGGCGCTGCGTGAAATGGACGCGCCGCGTCCGCAGGTGGTGGTGGTGAACGAAGCGGGTGCCTCCGTGTACTCTGCCAGTGATCTCGCGCGCAGCGAATTCCCTGAGCTCGATGTGTCACTGCGCGGCGCGGTGAGCATTGCACGTCGGTTGCAGGACCCGTTGGCAGAGCTGGTGAAGATCGACCCCAAGAGCATTGGTGTGGGACAGTATCAGCACGACGTGAACCAGACGCGTCTCAAGCAGCGTCTCGATGACATCGTGGAAAGCTGCGTGAATCGCGTGGGCGTGGAGATCAACACCGCGTCATCGGCGTTGCTGGGCTACGTGGCGGGGATTGGTCCGAGTCTCGCGCAGTCCATCGTGTCGCTGCGCGACAGCAAGGGTGGCTTCAAGAGTCGCGGTGATCTGAAGGACGTGCCGCGCCTGGGTGCGAAGGCGTTCGAGCAGGCGGCGGGCTTCCTACGCGTGCGCGGCGGTGCGCATCCGCTGGACTCGAGCGCGGTGCACCCGGAGCGGTACGCGCTGGTGGAGCGCATGGCGAAGGATCTTGGCGTGGCGGTGGGCGAGTTGGTGGGCAACGAATCGCTGGTCGATCGCATTGCGCTGCAGCAGTACGTATGCGACGAGGTGGGGATGCCGACACTGCGCGACATCGTGGCGGAACTCAAGAAGCCGGGCCGTGACCCGCGCGCCGCGTTCGAGCCGCCCGCCTTCCGCGAGGACATTCAGAAGCCGAGCGACCTGCTCCCCGGCATGGTGCTCGAAGGGGTGGTGACGAACATCGTGGCCTTTGGCGTGTTTGTGGACATCGGGGTGCACCAGGATGGTCTGGTGCACGTGAGCCAGATTGCCGACAAGTTCGTGAAGGACCCCAACGACGTGGTGCAGGTGGGGAAGAAGGTGAAGGTCACGGTGCAGAGCGTGGATTTACCGCGCAATCGCATTGCGCTGAGCATGCGGACCGACGGCGGCATGGGCTCGCGCGCCGGCGCCTCGGCGGAGGGTGGTACGCGCCGCGACGTGCAGCAGAACAACCAGCAGAACCGTGCGCCGCTCAAGGGTGGCTTCAAGCCGGCCGCCAAGCCGTTCGTACCGACCAAGGGCGCGGTGGCGCCGAACGGGATTCGCTTCAAGTAAGGGGCAGGATCGTGGCCGGTCGACAGTAGGGTTTGGCGACTGGCCTGGTTTGCACTGCTCTCACGGAGGCAGGGAGGGACGGAGGTCACGGAGAACCGCACAGCTTTGGAGCTGCTGTTCTCCGAGGCCTCCGTCCCTCCGTTTCTCCGTGAGAGCTGTTCAACGCCACCAGCCGAAACACCAGAACCGGCCCGGATTGGGTAGTCTCGGCACAAATACCCGGCGGCCCCTGTACGCGAACGGGCATCACGCTGGCTAACTTGATTGGATGCTTTCTCGCGACACGAATTGGCACCGCCACGGCCTCCATGCTTGATCCGCAACTGGAACGGCTTTTTTCTCCCGTACTCCGTGAGCGCGCGCGCGCGTATCTGGCGCCGGATATCGTCGAGTGGCGGAGGGTCCACGAAAGCCGGGTAGACGCGGTGGTGCAGGGCACACGTCCTTATCGCGTGCTCGTCGAAGTCGACGTGCGCGAAGCGCAGATGGGGTGCACCTGCGCGTACGCGGTCGGGCATGGCCCGTGCAAACATCAGTGGGCGTTGTTGCTGGTGCTCGATCGCGACGGCGCGCTCCCCGACGGGTTGCATCCGGGCGCGTCGCCGCTGCCGGTGGCGTTCGTGACGCCCGACGAGCATGTCGAGTTTGGTGCGCCCGAACCCGCCGTGGTGATGCCGGACGCGCCGGCGGAACCGCAGACCGATTGGCAGATTGCGCTTCGCGCGACGGTGCTCGCGCAGCGCGCGCGCGATCAGCGTCCCGAAAGCAATCGCCCCACGGCCATGCCGGCGGACCGGCGCATCGTGTATCAGCTGCACATTACCGAGGCGTCGGAGCAGTCTGGCGTACGGGTGCAGGTGTGCACGCAGCGCCGCACGCGTGACGGGACGTGGGAAGAGCCGCGGCATTTTGGTGCCAGCGCCGAAGCGTGGTTCAACGCGCAGGATCCGGCCGACCGGTTGATCGCCGAGATGTTGCTGGGCGCGCAAGATGTTCCGGCGGCGCGCGCGATGCCGGCGCAGGGGTTTCATGTGCCGCCCCGCGCGTACAGCACCACGCTGCGCGCCATTTGCGATACCGGTCGCGCGTTGCTGGCCACCAGCCGTCGTTCACTCGACGGCCGTGTCATGCAGTGGGATGACGAATCGCCGTGGACGGTGGTGCTGCGCGTCGAGCGTCCCACCATTGACGGCTATGCCCTCGTGGCTGACGTGCAACGTGAGGGGGTGTCGCGTCCGCTGGCCGATGTCGACTGGGTGTCGCCCAAGGGCCTGATCGTGTTGGGCAACAAGCTCGCGCGTTTCGATGCACAGGATGTGTGGCCACTCGTGCAGCGCTTGTGGTACGACTCGTCACTTGATCTAGGTGAAGACCCGTCGCCGTTTCTCGCCGAGTTCCATACGCTGCGTACCGCGCCGCGCCTGTCGCTGCCGCCCGGCGAATTGCAGACGGAAACGGACGCTGCGCCAGTGCCGTATCTGAGCATCACCAGTGGTCCCGACAATGGCCGGCGTTCCCAGGCATGGATGCAGGTGCGCTTCCGCTATGGCACGTCCATGGTCGACGCGCAGTCGCCGGCGCCCACCACGTTCGACAAGAACACGCGCACATTGTACCGCCGTCGCATGGCCGCGGAGCGCAACGCCGTGACGCGGTTGCGGGCTATGGGCGCGCTCGAAATGTATTCGCACACGCATCATCGCATGGGACTCACGATGTCGTCGCATGCGCTGCCCAAGACGCTGGCGACGCTCGTGCGCGAAGGATGGCAGGTGGAGACCGACGGGTCGCTGCTGCTGGCGCCGGGCAAGCTCGATATTCAGATGAGCTCCGGCGTCGACTGGTTCGACTTGCACGGTGGGGTGCGCTACGGCGATCAGATGGCGTCGATTGCCACGCTGCTCGCGGCCGCCGAAGCGGGCGAAGAGCAGGTGCGTCTCCCCGACGGTTCACTGGGTGTCATGCCGACGGAGCAGATGAGTGCATTGCAGGCGCTCATGGCACTGGCCGAACGTCGCGGTGAATTCCTGCGCTTCCGCCCGTCGCAGCTCGCGGTGCTCGATGCGTTATTGGCCGAACTGCCTGACGTGGATATCGATACGCAGCTGGCGGTAGCGCGTGCGCAGCTGCACGAGTTCCGTGAGATTGCCCCGGAGCCGGTGCCGGAAGGGTTCGTGGGCGAACTACGCGCGTATCAGCGCGACGGCCTCTCGTGGTTTTCCTTTCTCCGTCGCTTCCAGCTCGGCGGCTGTTTGGCCGACGACATGGGTCTTGGCAAAACGGTGCAGGTGTTGGCGATGCTCGAAGGGCGTCGCGCCGACGGCAAAGGCTTGTCGCTGTTGGTGGTGCCGCGTTCGCTCGTCTTCAACTGGATGCGCGAAGCGGAGCGTTTTGCGCCGTCGCTGCGCGTCGTCGATTTGAGTCACGCCGAGCGTGAGGTAGATGTGCTCGACGCCAACGATGCCGACGTGGTGATCTCGACGTACGGCACGTTGCGTCGCGATATCGACCGGTTGGGTTCGTGTCGCTTCGACTATGTGGTGCTCGACGAAGCGCAGGCGATCAAGAACGCGAGTACGGCAACAGCCAAGGCGGCGCGCCTGCTGCAAGGAGATCACAAGCTTGCGCTGACGGGGACGCCCATCGAAAACCGCATTGAAGAGTTGTGGAGTCTCTTCGAGTTTCTCAATCCGGGGATGCTGGGCGCGTCGTCGCGCTTCAGTACGGCCGCGCGCGCCCTGGGGCAGAAGCCCGGTGGCGCGCCGGGCATGCCGGGTCAGCCGCGTGACGATCTCTTTGCCCGCGCGCTGCGGCCGGTCATTCTGCGTCGTACCAAGTCGCAGGTGGCGTCCGAACTACCGTCACGGACGGAGCAGACGCTCGAAGTGGAGCTCGAGCCGCGGCAACGCGCGTACTACGAAGAGCTCCGTCTGCAGTACGTGCAGAGCGTCTTCGCACAGGTGGAGCGGGAAGGGATCGCCAAGTCGCGCATGCACATTCTCGAAGCGCTGCTGCGGCTCCGTCAAGCGGCGTGTCATCCGTCGCTCGTCGATCCTCGCAAGGCGGCGCTGCCGTCGGCCAAGCTCGATGTCATCGTGCCGTCGTTGCAGGAGATTGCGAACGAAGGGCACAAGGCGCTCGTGTTCTCGCAGTTCACGAGCTTCTTGTCGCTGCTGCGCAACCGCCTCGATGCGCAGGGCATTCCGTACGAGTATCTCGACGGCAAAACGCGCGACCGGCAGGCGCGTGTGGACCGCTTCCAGAGTGCCGACGGGCCGCCGCTCTTTCTCATCAGTCTCAAGGCGGGCGGGCACGGGCTCAACCTTACGGCGGCGGAGTACGTGTTCCTGCTCGACCCGTGGTGGAATCCGGCGGTGGAAGCGCAGGCGATCGATCGGGCGCACCGCATCGGGCAGACGCGGCATGTATTGGCGACGCGCGTGGTGGCGCGCGATACGATCGAGTCCAAAATCCTCGAGCTGCAGGCGAGCAAGCGCGCGCTGGCCGACTCCATCCTTTCCGAGGACCGCGGCGGCTTGGCGAGCATTGGGCGCGACGAACTGACCCTTTTGCTCGGCTGACGGAACAGCGGTTCGGGTTGGGTGTGGGCCCCGTCCCGCGACGCCCTCCACCGCCTCCGCGCGTTGCTTCGGGGCTTCGCCCCTCAGAGACGCGCTGTCGGCGGTGGAGGGCGCCCCGTGCCGTTGCACTCGAGCGAACCGCGGTGGTCGTGGTGCCGACGGGCTGGGGCGCGTCGCTTCGCTCGCTTGGGGTGGGCGCGAGCGCTTGTCGGGGTCGGGGTAGATTCACCTGTTCTGTTTCCCAGCGCCTCAGAGTCGTCAATCCGGACATCCGGAACAGTCAGGCATCCGACCTCAGCGTCTGCACCGATAGTCCCGTCAGTGTCTGCACCGAGAGTCCCGTCAGCGTCTGCACCGATGCTCCCGTCGTCGTGCGCCGTCCAGATGCAACCCGCCGAACCGCTCCGGGGTCGAAACGACGGTCGTCGTTTTACCGTATCTAGAGTCATCACGCGCGCTCGCTCGGGGCCGCGTCCCACCTGCATGGCGGAGTCTGAACACTCTCATGACCTCACGACGCGAATTCTTGTGGCAAGGCGGGACCGCTGTTGGCGGCGCCTTGCTGGCCGGCAGTGCGCTGGCCGGCATTCCTCGGCTGCTGTCGGCGTCGCCGGCACCGAATGCAAAGGCGCTCGACGCGTTCACCGACATTGCCAATGTGCGCGCACTCATGGACGCCGCGCTCAATGCCGCGACGATGGCGGGCGCGACCTACGCCGACGTGCGCTGCAGCCGCCAGCGGCAGAACTTTGTCTTTACGCGAGAACAACAGATTCAGCAGGTCACTGACACCGATACCGTAGGCATTGGGGTGCGCGCACTCGTCGACGGCACGTGGGGGTTCGCGGCCACGCGCATTCTCACCACCGACGGCGCGGCGGCGGCGGCGCGGGAAGCGGTGGCGATTGCCAGGGCGTCAAAGATCGCCCGGGCCAACCCCATCGAGTGGTTGCCCGCGCCCGTCGTGAAGGACGGCGTGTGGAAGAGCGCGTTCACGCAGGACCCGTTCGATATTCCCATCGAACAAAAGGCCGACCTGCTGCTCAAGGCCAACGCCAACGCGCTCAAGGCGAAGAACGTGAAGTACGTGTTCAGCGGCTTCTTCTTCGTGAAGGACGAGCGCAATTACGCCAACACCGACGGCACCGTCACCAAGCAGGACGTCGTGCGCTCGTGGCCCACCATGCAGATCACCGCCGTGAGCACCGACTTCACCGACTTCCAGAATCGCAGCAACATGGTGGCCCCCATGGCGCGCGGTTGGGAGTACATGCTGGAGAGCGACCTCGTGGGCAACGCGCAGCAGTGGGGCGAAGAGGCTGCGGCCAAACTCACGGGCAAGCCGGTGGAGCAGGGGCGCTACGACCTCGTGCTCGATCCGCAGAACCTGTGGCTCACCATTCACGAAAGCATTGGGCACCCCACCGAACTCGATCGTGCGATGGGCTACGAGGCGAACTACGCGGGGACCAGTTTCATTGCGCCGCCGGAGAAAATGCTGGGATCGCTCAAGTACGGGCCAAGCCTCATGAACATTCAGGGCGATCGCTCGCAGCCCGGTGGACTGTCCACCATTGGCTGGGACGATGACGGCGTGAAGCCCGACGAGTTCCTCATCGTGAAGAACGGCATATTCAACGATTACCAGACCACACGCGAACAGGCACCCTGGCTGCGCTGGTGGTACGAGAAGAATGCTGCGCCGGTACGCTCACATGGCTGCTCCTACGCGCAGGGGTGGGACAACGTCCAGTTCCAGCGCATGCCCAACGTATCACTCATGCCCGGCGAAAAAGACCTCACGCAGGATGATCTGATCGCCGCCACCGACCGTGGCATTCTCATTCAGGGTGACGGCAGCTTCTCCATCGACCAGCAGCGCTTCAACGCGCAGTTCGGCGGCCAGCTCTATCACGAAATCAAGGGCGGCAAGATCGTCGGTGTCCTCAAAGACGTCGCCTACCAGATTCGCACCCCTGACTTCTGGAACAGCATGGACATGATCGGCGGCAAGCGCAGCTACCAACTTGGTGGGTCGTTCTTCGACGGCAAGGGACAACCGCCGCAGGTGAATGCGGTGAGTCACGGCTCGCCGCCTGCGCGTTTCCGCAACGTCAACGTGATCAACACCGGGAGGACGGCCTGATGCAAACCAACTCCGCCATCCTCACGCGTGAGCAGGCGCAGGCGATCGTCGAAAAGGCGATCAAGATGTCCAAGGCCGATGCCATCGACGTGCAGGTGAATACCTACACCGCCGGTAATATCCGCTTTGCCGACAACCAGGTGAGCACCGCCGGCAGCACCACCGACGCGCAGCTTGGCATTCAGAGTGCGTTCGGCCCCAAGCACGCCGTCGTCACCACCAACGACCTTTCCGACGCGAGTATCGAGCGCGCGGTGCGCGAAAGCGAACGGCTCGCGCGTCTCGCGCCCGACGATCCCGAATCGATGCCGCAGCTGGGCGCGCAGAGCTACACCCCGGTGAATGCGTTCTTCGAGTCCACCGCCAATCTGTCGGCCGACGATCGCGCCAAGGCGGCACTCGGCGCACTCGACCTCGCGCGCAAAGCCGGTGATCTCAAGGCTGCCGGGTACCTGGTCACCACCGCCGGTGCCCTCGCGATTGGCAACAGCACGGGGATGTTCGCGTATCACCGCGCCACCAATGCGAACTACACCCTCACCGTGCGCACCACCGACGGTACCGGCTCCGGATGGGCTGCTGGTGATCATGCCGACTGGGCACAGCTCGACGCGCGTCGCGTCGCAGAGACGGCCGTGGAGAAAGCGCGGCTGTCGCGTAATCCGGTGGCCATCGAGCCTGGCCGCTACACGGTCATTCTCGAGCCGCAGGCGGTGGGCGATCTCGTGCAGCTCATTGGCAACTACGCCGACGCGCGCAGTGCCGACGAGGGGCGCAGCCCGTTCGTGAAGCAGGGTGGCGGCAACAAGGTGGGCGAGAAGATCATGGACGAGCGCGTCACGATCTTTTCCGACCCTGCCGACCCGCAGCTGCTCGGTCGCCCGTGGGATTTCGAAGGCATGCCCCTGGGCCGTCAGGTGTGGATCGAAAACGGCGTGCTCAAGCAGCTCATTTATTCGCGCTTCTGGGCCAAGAAGCAGAGCAAGACACCAACCGGCGGGCCAAGCTCGTTCAAGATGGCCGGTGGTACGCAGAGCGTGGAGGATCTCATCAAGGGCACCACGCGCGGCATTCTCGTCACGCGCCTCTGGTATCTGCGCGAAGTGGATCCGCGCACCATTCTCTACACCGGGCTCACGCGCGACGGCACGTTCCTCATTGAGAACGGCAAGATCACCAAGAGCCTGCGCAATTTCCGCTTCAACGAGTCGCCGCTGTTCATGCTCAACAATCTCGAAGCGCTCGGGAAGGCGGAGCGGCTGGCGGGCACGGAGCAGGGCGGCGATGTGGTGATGCCGTCGATCAAGGCGCGGGACTTCAACTTTACGAGTCTTTCGGAAGCGGTGTGATGCGGGTGGATGGCGGTTGAACGGCGGTTGCACCGATCAGTTGCGGGTTCTGGGTTGGGGTTTCGAGTGATGGGTTAACTCACAACCCGAAACACTAACCCAGAACCCGCAACTGATCGGTGCAACCGCGGTTCATCTACCGCCCCCCCACCAACCTCAAACCCGCCGCCGCCGCGAGGCGGCAATGCCTACCAATCCAATTGCAAGCAGCCCAACACTTGTCGGCTCCGTTACCGCAGTGGCCGTGGTGGCCGTGAGATTGTCCAGTTCGAATGGTTCGTCGGTAAAGTCGTCGTCGAATTCATGAGACAACACGGCGGAGTAGGCGAACGTGCCGCTTGCAGACCACGAAAGAACGCCACCAAAGCCGAACAACGGGTCAGCCAATGCCGAAGGGTTGAATACCTCCGTCGAAATGAACGCGCCATTCACATCATACAGCGCGAGATACGATGCCAGGTTGCTGGCTCGCACGAGTCCAAAAGAAAGACTCGATATCGGACCGCCGAAAGCGAAGCCAAGCGTGCCACTAGCCGTCGCCTGAATGACACCGTCACACACAACGGACGTGACGCAATCGAATGACGTGGGGAGGAAGAACGCATCGACTGCCGAGGTGCTGAAGGTCACGCCACTGATGGTTTGTCCATTAACCGGGGCACCAAATAGCGTGGCATCGTCGAAGTTGAGCGAAACGTGCTGGGCCTGCGCCGACGTGCTGAGTGCAACGGTGAGCAGGGCGGTACCAAGTACGCGAAAAAGCTTCATGGAAGAATCCCGAAAGGTTGAAGAGATGGCGTGGCTACCGGAGTGGCCACGCCAACAGGCAGTTACTGGAAGCGGTAGACGGCGCGCTGCTGCGACCCGTCGATGAAGCGCAGCACGAGCTCACGGCAGGAACCCGCCCACGTACGATCGGTGCGCCAGAAGTAGCTGTAGCTGGCGGTCGACGCGACGTAGGCGAGCGGCGCCACCGCAGTCGTGGAGGCGAGTGAGCCCAAGGGCGCCAGCGTGGTGCAGTTGACAAGGCGCATGAGCGGGTTGCCAACCTTGAGGATACCGAGGCCCATGTTGCCGCCCAGGCTGAAGCGAACATTGGCGGTGAAACCTGCGGCGGCTGTCGTGAGCGTCGGGAGCGTGCGCGTGGGGGTAAGGAATCCCCCCCACGTGTACGGGCCAACAGACGGCGCGACAAGGTTGAGTCCAACGACCACGGGATCATGATCGGCCGAGCGATACTGGTCCGGCGCATACAGCGACGCGATCAACCCAGCGGTCTTGAAGTTGGTGTTGTAGTCCAGGACGCTTGGTTCATCGGCATTGATGTGGTGCTTCACCACACCGGCTACTTGCGCCGCAATGCTCGGCGATCCGAGGGCGTGGTCGAGTGATCCCCACTGCCCATCGAAGACATAGCTGTAGCTTCCCGCGCCGAGGAAGCTGTCGGCCAGGTTTACGTAGCCCGCGTTCAGGAGCACCGTGATGGGGTCTTCCTTGGCGTAGCTGTTCAGGTCACCCATGATGAGCGTGCGCGATTCGCCGATGTCCGTGGGATCTGTGGCCAGCCATTCCGACAAGCGCTGAGCGGCGTTGGTGCGGACCACATTGCAGTTGCCCTGTCCGTCGCCAGCGTCCGCCGCAGCGCAGGCGCTTCCCTTGCTCTTGAGGTGGTTGACGACCACCACCACGCGAGCACGGTTGGGCTGTTCAAACGCTTGTGCCAGCGCCGGGCGACTGCGCGGGCTCGCATCGCCACCGTTCACGAAGGCGGTGGTGTTGAGCGCCGCAGTGCGTCCGACCGGCGTGACAGCGCCGGTGCGGTAAAGCAGCCCCACCTTGATCGCGTCCGTGCCAAGCGCATTCACTTCGCCGGTGCCGGCGTCGGCGTTGATGAACGACCAGGTGCCGGGCGCCGTGGCCGCGTTCAGGCCATTGACCAGATCCTGAATGGCGCTCGAGCTGCCGTAGCCGTCGTTCTCGATCTCATTGACACCCACTACGTCTGCGCCGAGCGACAGAATGGCGGCGATGATCTTGTCGCGCTGGCGGGTGAACTCGGTGGCGTTGTCGGCGCCTCGGCAATCGGTGCTCGGGCCACCTGCACCGTTGGTGCAGCCGCTGAAGGTGTTGAAGTAGTTGAGCACGTTCAGGCCGGCGACGCGCAGCGTCCCGCCCACCGTCACCGTGGTCGGACGCGGGTTGCTCGTCACGAACATCGGCAGCCCAGCGCCGAGCGCGCCCACTGGCCGCACTCGGTAGGCGTTTCCGCTGGCGGCATTGCCGGCCCAGGTATAGGTCAGGACACCGGTCACGTTGCTCACTTCGTCGCCTGCGCGCAGCGTGTTGCTGGCGCTGAGCGCGTTGCCGCTGCGGCCGAACACGATGGGGTCGACGTTCTGGCTCTGGAGCGCGTCATCGAGGATGATGCGGCGCAGGTCGTTCTGCGCCTGCAGCGCAATGGCGGCAGCGCCAGGTGCGACAACGTTGGTGGGCTGCGCGAGGCGTCCGCCAGACGAGAGCACGACTTGGCCGAAGCGGCCGAGTTGGAAGTGCTCCGTCACGGTCAGGGCCTGCGGAAAGCGTACGAGCATGCCTTCGAAGCGCTCGAGGTCGGTGGCCGAGGCCGCCGGCAACGTCACATCGACCGGTGCGACCGAGGCAGTGCCACACGCTACGATCTGCGTCGGCGTGACCTGCGTCTGGTCCTGGAATTCGGAAACCGCGCCCGTCACGCGCACGACGTCGCCGACACTGACCCTGTTGTTGTCGCCATTGAAGACGAACACGGCATCGGAGGTGGCGAGGTCACCGTCACCGACCACATCCTGCAGGTAGAAGCCGCGCAACGCCGGCGAAGCCCCTTCGAAGTCGCCGACAACCACACCCTTGGTGGTCACGGAGGAGCCGGCCAAGGGCGAAGCAAGCCCGCTTCCCTGAATGGAGTAGGCGGGGGTAAACGGGGCATCGCAGCCGTTCGCGGCGGCGGTCGTGAATGACCACGTGTAGTTGGCCGCCATCGACACCCCTGCGGCTGCGACGTTCGACGCGTTGATGGTGACCGTGCAGCTCTCACCGCCCGAAACGTCGTTGTCCACGTCGAGGGTGAATGCGCTTGGGCCGCCCGTTACCACCGCCGTGCGGGCGCCGGAGGCGGAGCAGCTGATCGTGAACCACGCGCCTGTCACCGTGACCGGGTTGCTGAATGCGACGGTCACGTTGGTGTTTACCGGCACTTCCGTGGCGTTGTTTCCGGGCGTCACTGCGGTGACCGTCGGCGGCACCGAGATGGGGGTGCATGACACCGAGTGGGTGCCGAGGCCGTCCACCGCATCCTGAGCGAAACCGTCCCATTCAACAGACGGATCGAACGCATTACTACCGTTGATGTCGCCCTGGCAGATGGACGTTTTGCGGCGCACCGTGTTGTCCGCCGTGCTGGTCAGTCCGGTTCCCCATTCGGAACCGGGGTCGAATCCGATCTGGCCGATCACATCAACGATGGTACCGGTTGCTCCGCCCTTGCGGAGCACCACCGCGTCATCGCCGTTGAACCAGCTGGCCGAACTGGTCTGATTCGCCTTCGAGAGGATTGTCGCATTGGCAGTTGACTGCGCGAGCACGAACGTTCCACCGGCGGGCACCGTCCCGGTGAGGTTTATCGTCAGGCCGGCGGTCGCGCTTCCATTAAAGAACATCTGAACGACGTAACTTCCCGTCGCGAGATTGATTGGGGAGGCCGTGCCGTTATAAAGTTCGATGGCCTTGTTGTTGCTCGACCCTTCGATGTACTCGGAGATGAAAAGGTCGGTTGGCGCGCTGGCACCCACCACATCGTGGCGCGGTCCGTCCATTGGTTCCGCAGCCGGGACGATCGCGGGTTCCACGGGCGCATCCGAGCAGGATGCGAGCACAAGAAACGGCAGTGCCATCAGCATCGAGGCAAACGATGCAGAACGCGGCGCGCGAAAGCGCGACACGATAACAGGACGCATAGGAGTTCCGAAAAAATGGATGGGGAGATAAGCGGTGATCACCTCCCCAACCTATGCGCCCTCAAACACCGTCTACTGAAAAGTTGCAGTATCGTTTCTTCTGTCGCCGTTCTGCAACGCGCGGCAGTGTGACAGAGGCAGTCTCAACCATGCAGTGTGCGGGATTCCCCACGCATTACCGCTTCGCCACTTTCTCCACGTCTCCCATCACCCGCAACAAATTCCCGCCCCAGATCTTCTCGATCTCGCCGGCGGTATAGCCGCGCCGCACCAGTTCGGCGGTCACATTGAGCGACTCGCCCGCGTTGCGCCAGCCGTCCACGCCGCCTCCGCCGTCGAAGTCGCTGCTGATGCCCACGTGGTCGATGCCGATGCGCTTCACCACGTAATCAATGTGGTTCACGAAATCCTTCACCGTCGCCGCCGGGTCGCTGGGATACCGGCGCGCTGTGATGTCTTCCTGCTTGGCCAGGTATTCGTTGCGCTTGTCGTTCGGCAATGCTTCGATGGCCCGCTGCACTTCGGCGCGATTCCCAGCGGCAATGCCGTACTCCTTGCGCAAGGCGTCGATGGCCGCGGTCCGTTCCGCGTCCTTGGCCGGATTGCACTTCACGTAGCTGTTGAAGGCCACCAGCTGAATGACGCCGCCGTTCTTCTTGAGCGCGTCGAGCTGCTCGTCGTCCATGTTGCGGCTGTGATTGCACAGCGCGCGCGCACCACTGTGTGATGCGATGATGGGCGCCTTGCTCAACGCAATCGTCTGCAGCATCGACTGCTTGGACGGATGCGACACGTCGATCATCATCCCCAACCGGTTCATCTCGGCGATGACCTGCTTGCCCAACGGCGACAACCCGTTGTGCAACCACACGCCGTCGCGCTCGCCGGTGTTGCTGTCGGAGAGCTGGCTGTGGCCATTGTGCGCGAGCGACATGTAGCGACCGCCGCGCTCGTAGAACTTGGCCACGTTGGTGATGTCACTGCCAATGGGAAAGCCGTTCTCGACGCCAATGAAGATCACGCGCTTGTTGGCCTGGTGAATGCGACGCGCATCGGCCGCCGTGTACGCGATCTCGGCACGCGCCGGTGCGAGCTGCTCCGTAAGGCGATGAATGGCGTCGAACTTCTCGAGCGCTTGGGCGTTGGCGCGCGCGAAGCCGGCGGCGTTGAGCGCCGTGTCCTGTCCCACGTACACTACGAGGAAGGCGCCCACCAGTCCGCCCTCTTCCATCTTCACGAGATCGACCTGCGTCCGCGCCAACTTCTGCGTGTAGTTGGGGCCAGTGGCGGTGAAGTTGGCGGGCGAGATGTCCACGTGCGTGTCGATGGACAACACCTTGGCGTGCACGGCGCGCGCGGTGCTCATCGCGGCGGCCTCGTCGTTCACGGGGCGGCCGGATTGCGCCTGCGCCGTCGTGGCGGCGAGGGCGAGAAATACGAAGGAGCTGAGAGGGCGCATGGGCGTGGGAGAAACGGTGGGTCCGACGGTCAACTGCCCACGGATTTAGCTCTCAGGGCACAGATCGCAAGAGCACAGGGAAAAGCGCGGTGCGGTCCACAAGGAAAAACGCGGCGTGCTGCTGAGCCGTCGTCGGGCCACACCTCCGCGGTTTAGACCCGATGGCCGTAACGACCACGGGGCCGACGCTTACGGCCGCGTACCATGGCGCGTGCGACAAGCTGGTGCGTGCGCTCGAACGGCGGTTTGGGTTGAACGACGGGTGGTTGGTCCGGCGACTTACTGGCGACGGCACTAGCCCTCAGGGGGAAGAACGGAAGGGCACAGGGGAAAGCACGGTGCCGTCCACAACCAACCGCAGTCTCGGTCTAGGTAGACACAACCGCGCTTCGCCGTTTCCTCTTGCGTTCTTCCCCCTGAGGGCTAGTGCCGCGGCCAGTAAGTCACCGGACCAACCACCCGTCATTCAACCGCCTCAAGCCACGCCCTTCCCCAGCCCCGCCGGCGCCGCCGCTCTGCCACTCGCGCCGGCCAGCACCAGCAGCGTCAGCACATACGGCAGCGCGAGAAACAGCTGATACGGCACGCCCGTCCAGCCCACGGACTGAAAGAGGGTCTGCAGCGAATTCGCGGCGCCGAAGAGCAACGCAGCGGCAGCAACGCCGAGTGGTTTCCAACGACCAAGCACGACAATCGCGATCGCGATGAAGCCGCGGCCGGCCGACATCCCCTCGACGAACGTTCCGGCCTGCGCGAGCACCAACGTCGCACCGGCGAGTCCCGCCATGGCGCCGGCAAAGAGTACCGCGAGCGCCTGCAGGCGGCGCGGCGCAACGCCGGCGGCAATCGCGGCATCCGGATACTCACCAATGGCGCGCAGCGCGAGGCCGCGGTGCGTACGCTGCAGCCACCATGCCAGCAGCGGCGCGAGCAGCATCGTGACGTACGTGATGATGGGCTGGTGAAATATGCCGGGACCGACGAGCGGAATGGACGACAGCCCCGGTAGGGCCACGGCGCCCGTGGTAGGTGTGTTGAGCGCTACTCCCGACGTGCCGAACAGCGTGCGATACAACGTGCCCGTGAGACCGAGCGCGAACATCGTGATCGCGGTGCCGGTAATGATCTGGTTCGCTTTGACCCCGACCGTGAAACAGGCGAAGATCGCCGCGACTGCCATACCGGCGGCGGCGCCCGCCGCGAAGCCGCCGCCTACACCAATCACACCCGCGGCGACGGTGGCTCCGAGGGCGCCGGCAATGATGGAGCCCTCGAGGCCGATGTTGATGACACCCGCGCGTTCGCTGATGCACTCGCCAAGAGCCGCGAGGGCGAGCGGCGTCGCGGTGCGTACCGTGGCTTCGATGAAGCCCGTGCCAATATCGAGCGCGCTCATGTGGCCATCTCCGCTCGCGCCGCCACCCGTTCCGACCAGCGATCGGCGGCCACAATGAGCAGAATGAGCAACGCCTCGACGACAGTCACCACCACACTCGGTACGCCGGCATCACGCTGCATGGCATTGGCCCCCGCTTCGAGCGCGCCGAAGAGCAGCGCGGTTCCCACCACACCAATGGGATGCAGGCGCGCGAGCAGTGCCACGGCGATGGCGGTATAACCGTAACCCGGCGAAAAGTTTTCGTACAACGCGTACGTCATGCCGGCGTACTCCACAGCGCCGCCAAGTCCGGCCAGCAATCCGCTCAAGAGAAACGCACCGAACACCGTGCGCCCCACGGCAATACCGCCTGCCGACTGCGCAGCAAACAGGTTGGCGCCCACTGCCCGCACCCGAAATCCACTGGCGGTTTGCGAGAGCCACCACCACGCGCCAACAGCGACCAGCACCACCAGCGGCACGCCGGCATGCAGGCGTGTGCCCTCGAGCAACACGGGCAAATGCAGCGGCTCCGGCAACGACACCGACTGCGGATTGATACGCGTGGGCTCCTGCAACGGGCCACGCACCAGCCACCCGGTGAGATACAGTGCAACGAAGTTGAGCATGATGGTGCTGATTACTTCCAGCACACCAAAGCGCAGGCGCAGCAGCCCCGCCACGCCGGCCCAAAGTGCCCCGGCGATGGCGCCACCCGCCAGCATGAGTGGAATGGCGACGAACGGCGACACGCCCGAAAGCGGAACGGCGAGTGCCGTTGCCGCTGCCGCGCCCACAAGCAACTGTCCTTCGGCGCCCACGTTGAGAATGCCGGCGCGGAACGCGATGGACACCGCGAGTCCGGCAAAGCCCAGCGGCACCATCCGCACCACGGTGGCCGACGTAACGGCGTAGTACGACCCGAAAGCGCCACGGACCATGGCCTGCAACGCCACCGCGACGTCGTGTCCGGTGGTGATGAGGAGCAATGACAACATGACAAACGCTGCACCCAAGACGGCCGCCAGTTGACCGGCGCCACGCAGCCACGCGCGTGTATTCACGACGCACCGCCCAGCATGGCGCGGCCTACCGCATCACGATCGCCAACCACTTCGCGTAGCTGCCCGGCGTGCATGACATACATGCGATCGGCCAACGAGAGGACTTCGTCGAGATCACTGCTGTACACCACCACGGCCGTGCCGGCCGCGCGCGCATCGCGCAGCGACTGTTGCACCGCTGCCGTGGCCTTGAAGTCGAGACCGCGCGACGGATTCTCCACCACCAGGGCCTGCGGCGCGTCGGTGAGCTCGCGTCCCAACACGAACTTCTGCTGATTGCCGCCGGACAGCGTGCGCGCCAGCGCGGTAGGACCAGGCGCCCGCACGTCGAACTGCGCAAGCAATGCGGCGGTGCTGGCGCGCAGCGCATCCCACGGCATACGTCCGCGTCGAGAGCTCGCGTCGCGCAATGCACTGTTCTCGAACAGCGGCGCATCGAGCAGCAACGCATCACGATGACGATCCTCGGGCACGAAGCCAATGCGCGCGGGGCGTTCTGCGCGTCCATCACTCGGCTGCAGCCGCCCCGCGAGCAATCGCAGCAGCTCGTGCTGTCCTGCGCCCTCGACGGCGGCAATGCCCACGATCTCTCCGGCACGCGCCTGCAGGGTGGCGCGCTGGACGCGCTGCACGCCGCGCGTATCGACCCATGAGGCGTTGTCGAGCGAGAGCACGACGTGGCCATGTCCCGCGCTCATTTCGGGAGTTATTGCGGTGTCCGTCATGGGCACCGCCGGCGCCGCGGCACGACGCCCGCCCAGCATCGCGTCGGCGAGCGCGTCAGATGTTGTGGCGGATGCACGCGTAGTCAACACCGTACGTCCGCGGTGCAGGACCGTGATGTCGTCGGCCACTGCCAGGGCGTCGCGCAGTTTGTGCGTAATAAGCACGACGGCATTGCCCGCGTTGGCGAAGCGGCGCACCCACGACAACAACTCGGCGGCTTCAGCGGGCGCGAGCACGGCGGTCGGCTCGTCGAGAATGAGCAGCTGCACATCGCGCGCGAGGGCCTTCACGATTTCGCACCGCTGCTGTGCCCCCACCGGGAGCGTATCCACGCGCGCCTGCGGATCGAGCGTGAGCCCGGCGCGCGCGGCCACATCATGGACGCGCGCGGCCGCGGCCTGCGGGTCGAAGAAGCCCGTACCACCCAGTGCCACATTCTCGGCCACGGTCATGGCGGGAACCAGCGTGAAGTGCTGATGCACCATGCCAATGCCGTTGGCCAACGCGCTCGCCGGCGACGCGAACTGTCGCGCTGTGCCCTGCCAGAGCACACGCCCGCTGTCGGGCGTGAGCAAGCCGAAGACGACGCGCATGAGGGTCGTCTTGCCGGCGCCGTTCTCGCCAAGGAGCGCGTGCACGGTGCCGCGTCGAACGGCAAGTGACGCGCCGTCGAGCGCGCGCACGCTCCCGAAGCGCCGCGTAATGCCCTCGAGCACGAGCATCGGGACGCCATCGGGAGCTGCTCCACCCGGAGTGGCTGTCCCGAGAGGGTCGCTCACGAGCCGGTGGGGAGATGCAAGAAGGTCCAGGGCAGACTGAAGCGCGATTCGAGCCACGCGCCGAGTGCCTGCACACCGAGTGTTTCGGTGGCGTAGTGACCGGCGTAGATGACGCAGAGGTCGTGTTCGAGCGCTTCGACCGTCGTGTGGTGCGGCCCCTCGCCTACAATGAGCGTGTCGATGCCACGCTCGCGGGCTTCGCGCAGCGTGTCCGTGCTCGCGCCGCCGCCGGTGCAGATGGCCCAGCGTTTGGTTCGCCGGCCGGCCACGGGCACCGAGGTGCGCACGGTGCCGCCGTAGCGCGCACTGAACGCTTCTACCCGTGCGAGCAGCTGCGCGGTGTCGTCGTTGCCGGTCCCCGTCACGCCCACGTCAATGCTCTTGTACCGGGCGAAGCCACCGCTGGGGGTGAGCTCCAGCGACTCGGCGAGGCGCACATTGTTGCCGAGGGTGGGGTGGCAGTCGAGCGGGAGATGCGTGGAGTAGACCGCGATGTCGGCACCCAGGAGGGTGCGGAATTTTTCGTAGTGCACGCCGGTGAGCGGCTGTGCCCCGCCCCAGAAGAGCCCGTGGTGCACGACCAGCAGGTTCGCGCCGCTGATGGCCGCTTCGGTAATCGCGGCGCGCGAGGCGTCGACGGCCACGGCGATTTTGGCTACGGCCCCACGATTGGCGACCTGCAGCCCGTTGACCGCCCCGCCGTAATCGGGGATGTCGAAGGTGCGCAGCTCCGCGTCGAGCGCCGCCACGATGTCGCGCAGCGGGGCATGATTGCGTTCGGTGCCGTCGCCGGTGGCGTCAGCGAGAATGCGATCGACAGCAGGAGTGGGCATACGCGGGGAACGGGGCCGGGTTACCTGGGGGGCGCGATGGGCTTCGCGCGGTCGCCGGCGGCAGTGAGATCCTTGAGTCCCTCGAACGTTCCGGCGTGGAGCAGCGTGCCCACGCTGTCCGCGGCGGCCTTCGCCGTCGCGGGGACTTTGGCGGCGAGCGCGCGATTGTACACGAGGCGCACCACGTCGTCCTTCACGCCGAGGTAGTAGACGCGACCCTTGAACGTGCCGGCCTGCACTTCGCGTGCGGCAATGAGGAACGCCTTGGGCAGATCGATGACGACGCTGGCGAGAGTGATGTCGGGGGCGACGGCGTTCTGGTCGGCATTGGTGCCGAAGGCGTAGACGTTCTTTTCCTTGGCCGCCTGGAAGATGCCAAGGCCGGCCGCATCGGCGTTCTGGAAGATGATGTCGACGCCCTGCGTGATCTGTGCGAGCGCCTGCTCTCGGCCGGCGCTCACGTCATCCCAGTTGCCGATGTACGACGTGATGACCTGCACCTTGGGGTTCACCGACTTGGCGCCGCGCTCGAAGGCGAGGAAGCTGGCCTTCACCGGCGGAAGCTCCTGACCGGCGATGAGCCCGAGCTTGTTGCTCTTGGTCATGGCGCCGGCGATCATGCCGGCCTGATACGACGCTTCTTCGAAGGCGAAGGCGAAGCCGGCCAGATTGGGGCCTGTGGTCCGTCCCGACGTAATCGCGTAGTTGGTTTTGGGATGGCTCGGCGCGACCCGCGCGGCCGCGTCCTGATATTCGAAGCCGTTGCCGATGACGAGGTCGTAGCCCTGCACGCCGTACTGCCGGAAGTTTTCTTCGAACTCTGCGGGGGTCTTGGTCTGGATATGCGAGATCTCGGCGCCCAGGGAATCGCGAATGGCCTGGAGCCCTTCGTAGGCGATACCATTCCACGACTTGTCGGAGACGGGCCCGGGCGTGAGGAGGGCGACGCGCATTTTCCTGGCGTCGGTGCTGTCGGCGGGCTGGTCGGCGGCGCTGCCGCCGCACGCGACGGTCAGAGCGGCGGCGGTAGCGATCGTGAACGCGCGGAACGAGCTCCAGATCATCTTTAGTGTCCTATGACGGCGCTTAAGTGGCGTCTTAATGTTCAGTCTAGTGAAACGCCGAGGAGTTCGAGCAAGCGCTCGAGGTCCTCGTTGGAGAAGAAGGCGATGCGGAGTTCGCCCTTGTCCTTCGCTGATAACGAAATGTTTACGCTCGTTTGCAGTTTCCGGCGCAGCTTTTCTTCGAGCTGGCGAACGACGGCGCCGGAGGCGCCGGCAGGGAGTGCTGCGGCGTGGTCTTGGGCGGCCTTCTTCCCCGCTGCGGGCGGCTTGGGCCGACCGGCGTTCACTCGACGTTCCACTTCACGCACCGACAGGCCGTTGGTCGAGACTTCGCGCGCGAGGTCGACGATGGCCCGCTCGGTCCCCAGGGGCAGGAGCGCGCGCGCATGTCCGGCGGTCAGCTGTTTGTCGTGGAGCATGCGGCGCACACTCGCAGGGAGCTGTCGGAGCCGGAGCGCATTGGCGACGGTCGACCGATCCTTGCCTACGACATCGGCGACTTCCTGATTGGTCAGCGCGAAGTCGTCGATGAGACGTTGGTAGCCGTCGGCTTCTTCGATGGGATCGAGGTCGGCGCGTTGGAGATTTTCAATCATCGCCAGCGTCGCGAGCATGCGGTCGTCGACCGGCTTGACGAGCGCCGGGATGTCGGTCCACCCTATGCGGCTGGCGGCCCGCAAGCGGCGTTCGCCGGCGATAAGCTCGTAGCCTTGCCCGGTTGGCGCGGGGCGTACGGTTATGGGCTGCAGCAGTCCGTTGGTCCGCAGGCTCGACTCGAGGTCGGCGAGCTCTTCGGCCTGGAACTCCTTTCGCGGCTGGTACGGGTTGGCGCGGATCTCGGAGAGCATGAGGGTGCGGAGCGACCCGGCGGCGTTGGGCGCTTCGGGGAGGACACCGGGGACTTCGTGATTCGCGGCAGTGGTGGTGGCGGCGGCCGTCGCCTTCGCGGGCTCCTTGCGGGCCAGCAACGCGTCGAGGCCGCGCCCGAGGCGGCGCGGTGCTTCAGGCGTCATGCCACATCACCTTCGGCGGACGCCGGGTTGTTCGGTGACGCGGTGTGTGTTTGGCGTCGTTCGATCATTTCACGGGCAACGTCCATGTACGCCTGCGCGCCCACCGAGGCCACGTCGTACACCACAATGGGCTTCCCAAAGCTTGGGGCCTCTGCGAGCCGGATATTGCGGGGTACCACGGTCTGAAAGACCTTGTCGCCGAAGTATCCGCGGGCGTCGGCGGCCACCTGGCGGCTTAGGTTGAGCCGCGCGTCGTACATGGTGAGCAGCACGCCATCGACAGCGAGTTCGGGATTGAGCGATTCCTGCACCCGCTGTACGGTTTGCATGAGCTGCGACAGCCCCTCGAGCGCGAAGTACTCGCACTGCAGCGGAATGAGCAGGGCGTCGGCGGCCACGAGCATGTTGAGCGTGATCAGCCCCAGCGACGGCGGGCAGTCTATCAGGATGAAGTGATATCGATCGCGAACCCCCGCCAACGCGTTCCGCATGCGGGATACGCGATCCTCGGCGTCGGCCAGCTCGACTTCCACCGCCGCGAGGTCGGGAGTTGTGGGGAGCACATCCAGGTGACGGAACTGGACGCCCCGAATGAGTGCCTGATCAATGGGGATTTCTCCCAGCAACACGTCGTAGGTGTTGACCGTGAAGTCATCGCGGCTGATGCCGCAACCGGACGTGGCATTTCCCTGCGGGTCCGCGTCGATGAGCAGCGTTCGCTGCTCCGCGACCGCGAGCGAGGCGGCGAGGTTCACGGCGGTGGTGGTCTTGCCGACTCCACCTTTCTGATTGGCGATAGCGAGGATGCGTCCCACAGTCTTGTCGGAGAGGGATGTTCGCGGGAGGCGAAGTATAGGGCGCCACGGGTCGCGGGACCATGGTGGATGGGGAATTCGGTGCATTTTTGGCGCGGTCGTGGTGTTTCACGTGAAACCCGTCCGCGGTTCCCCCGCTCCTGCGGTCTGGGCTCCTGCGGGCTGCGGTCTCGGCGTGGCCTCGCGGCATCGCGCCGAGACGGCAGACGGCAGCCACTCAGATGGCAGGGGCGCAGGAGCACCGCAGTTCCCCCGCTCCTGCCATCTAAAACCCTGCGGTCTGCGGTCTCGGCGCGATACCGCGGGGCCGCGCCGAGACGGCAGACGGCAGCCACTCGGACGGCAGGGGCGCAGGAACGTCCGCGGTTCTGGGAGGCGGACGATCACAACGTTTCACGTGAAACGGTTTCGCACACGGCTGGTGAACGGCCGTCGCCTTGCGGGTCGCATGGGGCAGGAGGTCGGAGGCCGGACCCCGGTGGGTTGGTTCTTCCCATGGTCGGGGTCGGCGGGAGCCCGCGAGCGCAACCGCTCCGGCCTCGGGCGGTCTGAAACCGTCCGGCATCCGACCTCCAGTGGACGGCCCTATCTCATCGTCTCACCATCTCCCCCCGCGCGCAGAGGGGCCCGAGCGATCTCGCCCGGGCCCCCTCTGTTCCCTGCCCCCTTGACTCGCGCTACGGTCGCTTCGAGAACCGCCAGCGTGTGCCTACCGACACGCTGATGGTGTTCATGCCGGCGCTGATGGGTGTGGGCGCGGCGTCGGCCATCTCAACCTTCATGGCCATCATGGCGCGGGGCTCCTGGCGCTCGAACTCGTTGATACTCAGCTCCAGCAGCTCGACGATTTCTCCTCCGGCGGCTTTGGCGGCGACTTCCGCTTGGCGGCGCGCGGAGGCGACCGCGAGAGTGAGGGCCTCATCCTGTCCGCGCGCGCGGTCCTTGACCAGAAAGTCGAGCCCGGCCACACGGTTGGCGCCGTTGGCGAGCCCGGCGTCGATGATCTGCCCGGCTTGCTCGAGCTTGTCGGTCTCGACCTGCACGATGTTGCTCACCAGGTAGCCGTCGATCACGATGCGCTTGAGCTTGTCATCGTAGCGCTGCACCGGGCTCACATTGTAGTTGAGCGTCTGGATGTTCGCCGCCGGAATGCCCAGCTTCTGGATGGCCGCGAGGATCGCTGCCTGTTTCTTGTTGTTCTCCTGCGCCGCCTGCTGCGAGGTGCGCGCCTGGGTTTCCATGCCCACCTGCACGCGCGCGCGGTCGGGGGCCATCTGCACCTCGCCTCGGCCCTGCACGAAGATCGTTGGCGGCTGTTGGGCTGGCGCCTGTTGCGCGTGGGCGGCGGGGGCCACCGAGCCAGTCAGGAGGGCGGCACCAAAGGCGCGCGCGAGGACGGCGCGAGCAGTCGTTCGGAGGCGCACATCATCTGACTTCGTACGTTGCATATGAACTCCAGGCTATTGGCCGGTTCGGGTTGCTGACATCGTCGACTCTACCTACTCAAAACCCCGCTCTGTCACCAACGTTCGTTGGTGCGAGAAATAAGCGACACTAAAGGTGCAGTATTACGCCAGTGTTTTCTCGGCTTCGACGTCTGCGTCAGACATCGTGGAACAGATCACACCAACACATCCAAGGCAGCCGAGGCACCAAAGAGCGCTTCTCGGATGCCTCGGTTGCCTTGGATGTCTTGGTGTGATCAGTTCTACCGGTCTAGCGGTCAGCACACCGTTCGCCGCCAACCCAGCACTATATAGAAGGCGTACGGCGGCGTACCTCCCACATCAGGTTCTGCAGATCGGCGGGGCTGATTCCGGGAATCGCGCTCGCCTGCGCCAGCGTTTCCGGGCGCAGCCGGCCCAGCTTCTGGCGGGCCTCAATGGAAATGGTTCGGATCCCGTCGTAATCGAGCCCCTTGGGGAGACCCATCGAGCCCTGCGCCGTCAGCCGCGCCGCGCGCGATCGTTCTTTGTCGAAGTATCCGGCGTATTTAATCTCGAGTTCGGCGCCGATTACGGCGTCCCGAGGCAGCTCGGCACCGACGCCGGCCGCGTCGAAGAGCGACTGCAACGAGATATCCTGCCGCTTGGTCAGCTCTACGGCGCGCACGGCGTGCTGCAACGGGCGCGATCCGGCAGCGATCAGCACCGGGTCAGCGACCTCCGGGGTCATGCTCGTGCGGTCGGCCAACGCGAGCGCGTCGCGGACGGCGTCCAGGCGCGCCGTCATCACCCCGCGCTCGCCGTCGGTGAAGAGCCCCAGGCCCTCCGCCACCGGCGCGAGGCGCGACAGGGCGTTGTCCTGGCGCACCGTGAGGCGGAATTCGCTGCGCGACGTGAACAGGCGATAGGGCTCATCCACGCCGCGTGTGACCAGATCGTTCACCAGCACACCGATGTAGCTCGTCTCGCGCCCCAAGACGAGCGCGTCGCGTGACTGCGTGTGGCGCGCCGCGTTGATCCCTGCCACCACGCCTTGGCCCGCAGCTTCTTCGTAGCCGGTCGTGCCGTTCACCTGCCCCGCGAAGTACAGCCCGTGTATGGCGCGTGAGGCGAGCGAGGCATCGAGCTGTGTGGGTGGATAGTAGTCGTATTCGATGGCGTAGCCGGCGCGCGTCATGCGTACCGCTTCGAGCCCTGGCACCGAACGCAGAATCTGGAGCTGCACCGGCGCCGGCAAACTCGTCGACAGACCGTTCACATACAGCTCGGTCGTGTCGTGCCCCTCGGGCTCGAGGAAGAGCTGATGGCGTGTCCTGTCGGGGAACTTCACCACCTTGTCTTCGACGCTCGGACAATAGCGCGGCCCGCGCGACGCGATTGCGCCACCGTACATCGCCGACTCGTTGATATGATCGGTGATGATCTGCGTGCCGGCGGCTTCGAGCCACGTAATCCAGCAGGGCATCTGCGCCGGATGCCGAGTGCGCACGCCGTGCGCCGTCTGCTGCACGCGCGGTGTCGTCCAGAAGTGCGACCACGAATAGTCGAACTGCTCGATTTCACTCTGCTGCGCCTCGGTCGCGCCGTACCGCACGCTGCGTCCATCGATGCGCGGCGGCGTGCCGGTCTTGAAGCGATCCGTCGTGAGCCCCACCGCATCGAGTTGTTCGCCCAGGTGCACACTCGGCGCTTCACCGGCACGGCCACCACTGATGCGCGTGCCGGTCCCGATGTGCATGGTGCCGCGACCAAAGGTGCCGGTGGTCAGCACTACCGCGCGCGCGCCAAAGCGTCGCCCTTCCACCGTCTCTACGCCCGCCACGCGACGCTCGCCCGCGCCATCGCTCTCGTCGAAGAGCAAACGCGCGACCATCCCCTGCATGGTGACGAGCAACGGTTGCTCCTCCAGCAGCATGCGTACGGCGCGTCGATAGAGACCGCGATCGCACTGCGCGCGCGGCGCCCACACCGCCGGCCCCTTGCCTCGGTTGAGCATGCGGAACTGCACACTCGCCATATCCGTCGCGCGCGCCATGATACCGCCGAGGGCATCGACCTCGCGCACCACGGTCCCCTTGGCGATTCCGCCAATGGCCGGGTTGCAGGAGAGTTGCCCGATTTGCTCGAGCGCTCCGGTGATGAGCGCTACCTGCGCCCCGCTGCGCGCGGCCGCGACCGCCGCTTCGGTCCCGGCGTGACCGGCGCCCACGACGATCACATCGAACGCTGCCTCGAGGGCAGCGCTGGCCGGGGAAGGGATGCGGTCGGACATACCGCAAGGTAAACGCATCGTACAGCGGCATGCCGTTCCCCCGCACCTGCGGTCTGGGCTCCTGCCGTCCGTCGTCTCGGCGCGACCCCGTCGCATTGCGCCGAGTCGGCAGACGGCCGTCACGCCGACCGCAGGCGCACAGGGTCACGGTCGTCGCCGGCGCCGTCGCGCCGCGATCCCAATCTGACAGACGCGCCACGCGTCGGAATGACGCGACCGGCCCACAGTTGCCGCAACGTGGAATCGCCGGGCGGAGGGGCCGCCACGCCAGTGCCCACCGTACGGCGGTGCCGATCGCTTAGGCCTACCACGGCCGTTGCCTCGTTGCGGTTGGTCGGGCTCGATGTCCATGCCAAAACGACCGCCATGGCGAACACGGCGGCCATTGACACGTTGGCCGTGCCGCAGCACGCGCCCACCGGCGCCTTCGCCGCCCTGCGCGGCGTGCAGCCGCCCACGGCGACCACCCTCGGCTGAGTACTTGGCACGCTGCGCCCGGACGCCCTCCCCCGCGCCAACACCTGACGTACGTCGGGCCCGTGCCCTCCGGGTCTGCGAGCGGCCGCGGCGTGCGACGCGGGCGGATCAACAAAATGGGCCATCCGGACGTGCACCTGCTCGGTCGGTCGGGACGTGTGTGTCGTGGCCGCTGCACGATACCGCGCGCTGCACTGAGGCGTTGGGAGGCAGCACAGGGATGACTACGCTGTGAGGATCAGTCTCACTGACCCATGTGATCACGAGCGGAAAAGCAGCGCCGGGCGACGAACGAACGGGATATGCGCGCGCGTTGCGCCCTACGAATTGGCCGCGCACATTCCAAGGGCACAACATGTCGGCACGATCACGGTTCATTCGCGGAAACACCATGGCATTGCTCTGGCGCACTCTGATTCTCACAGTCGGCGTGGTCATCCCGCTCTACATTGGTGTCGACTGGCTGCTCGTCCGTGCCGGCCACTTTCCCGCAATCAAGTGGCGCGCAATCGTGATCGGCGCGCAGATCTTTGCGGTCGGCTCCTACTGGCAGGCGCGGCGCACGAGGTTGGCGCGCGCGGGCATCGCCCCTGACGGTGAGGGCTGACAGATCAACGGGCCGCGCGCTCACGTGTGGGCGATGGTATCGCCAAGCTGTCGGCATTGTTGACGGCAAGCAATAGTCGTACTCCGTGCTGATCTACCGGACTTCTACGCGGTCCGATGCGTAGCGGCACTCGCGGCGCCATCGCGTTCGGTATGCGCACTTGCGGGCTCGGGTACCGCGCTGTTGATTCTCAATGCGCTTGGCCAAGGTCCTTCGCCTCCTCCTCACGATGCTTGCTGCAGTCGGGCGTTTTTGGAAGCGCGCTGCGCGCGAGTCTTGTTGGAGCGCCCGCTGCGGAAGTCCGCGTCAAGCGGACAAGGCAAGGATCCCATCGTGGCTGTGATTCGAATGTCGATGGCCAGCGAATTCACATTTCAGTTCCTTCGGTTCCTCGCGATGCCGCGGCGGCGTCAGGAAACGTATCTTGCGACTGCTCGCAAGACGCGCAGTAAGCTTTCCTACGAAGGCCGCGACGGCTGCTACGTCGGTGAGCTTGGCCTGGACCTTCTCCTCGTGGTCGGCACGGACTACCTGATCAGGCTCGATCAGCAGTCGCCCCCAGACGACGGTGGACAGCTCCATCGTCTTTGGTCGATCCTGTTCTTGCTGACGGAGTACTGCCCTGCGTGTGGCCCGGCATTCACTGAGCCATGGCCAGAGGACGGCGAAATCCGGACCTGGGTAGCCGGGGTCTGGAACGAAATCCAGGCGCTCGCTGCGACGGTCCTTTCAGAACGAGGGGTCGAGTTGTCGGAACCGGACGTGCCGATCGAGGTGCTGGCACGTCGAGTGTGCGACGCCGTACACGAAGACTAGGTCCAGCTCCTTGCGAGGTGTGTCGCCGAAGAAGCCGTTGCAGCAGATCTGCCCGCCGCAAAGGCATCGGCGTAGAATCGCAGCGCCGGCTCGGCGGCGCCCAGACCGCTGAACGGCTAGGCGTTCTGCGGCGCGGTCCTCCGGCTCTTTGCCCGCCTTGATCTATTCGACGAGGACCACGCCAGTGGCATCACGCTCACCTGGCCGCACACCGAACTCCACGTGCACACGGCCACGGGGAAAGCGGCGGCCGCCGCAGATGGGTCGCCCGTGATCGTTCCGGCGTCATCACTCGCGCTGACCGAGCCCACCTGCCGGTGGGGGGCCCTCCTCCAACAGCGCTTCGAGCTCGACCCGCTCGCGTGTTCGACCTGCCAAGGCGCGATGCGCATCGTCGCTCCCGAGGGTGCGGCCCTCGCCGTGAAGAAAGAGCGTTTGTATCTCGCGTTGCGCGCGGCGGAACAGCAATTCCCAAAACAGGAGCGCGCGTAGATCGAGCGCGCTGACGTGCAGCTCCCTGAGTTACGCACCAGAGCCGACCGTGTCGGTGCCGCGGGTTGTCCCTACGCGCATCAGACCCGCCAAATCCAAACGTAACGTACGGTCGAGCTCGTTTCCAAACAACACACTACCGCACAACACACTACCGCAAAATGCGCCATTGACACCAATGAACGCGCGCAAGAGTATAGCCAATCACTGATTAACGAGCCGAGCAGTTCCGTCGTACGTGCATCGCGCCAGCGCGAGAACCGGCCGGCAATCTCACCCTCTGGAGGCGATGAAGCCAGTATGAAACGATCTTCCTTGTGGTTGCACCGCGGTGCTATTGCTGCCTTGGCTACCATGCCGGCCATCCTCGGCGCACAGTCGTTGCCGATCGGCGGTGCCAACACCGCTCAGCTTGCACACACCCCGCCGAACATCTACGACGCGCTCGCCGTCGACGAGCGTATCGCCAGCTCCATAATCATCGCCGACACGAGCGCGACAAGCATCAGTACCCGCCTCACCCGCCTCACCGATCCTCGATACAACGCCACCACCCAGCAGTACACAGGCGTGGTGCGCCTCCTCATGAAGGATGCAAGCGGCGCATTTGGTAACTGCAGTGGCTCGCTCCTGTGGGATCGCCAGACCATTCTCACGGCGGCGCACTGCGTTGCCAACACCGACGGCTCGCTCCGCGCTACGCAGGTGGATGTGCGCTTCCGCGGCACGACCAATTCCTCTGCGGCCGACGTCAATCTCCTCAACAGTGCCTCGAGCATCACGATCCTTCCCGGCTACTCCGGCGCTGTAATCGAGAGCAACGATATCGCGGTGATCCGCCTCAATCAGGCGCCTCCAGAATGGGCCGAGAGCTACAGCCTGTTCGCCGGTAATCCGCTCAACCAGCTGGCCGACTTTTCTGGTTGGGGACTTGTCGGCGACGGCAACACCGGTGACCTGTACCAGTTTGGCGGCCAGGGCCGCCGCCTGCAGGGCTTTCAGCAGTGGAATGCTTTCGCGAACACGGCCGGTAGCCTGTTCAGCGGCGGTGCGAACCAAGGCATCTTGGTGTATGACTTCGACAACGGATCCTACGACCGGAACCGTCTCTGCGGGGTGTTTGGTCTGCCGGAGGGTTCCGCCGACCCGCTCTGCGAAACGGGATACGGACTCGATGAAGTGGCCATCGGCCGCGGCGACTCCGGCGGTCCCGGCTTTGTATTCAACGTCCTCAGCGGAAAGTGGGAGATCGCCGGTGTCGCGTCATGGGGCACGAGCGGCTTTGCGTCGAACGGTGCCACCTGCCCGTTAAGCAGAATCGGCTGCTTCGGCGCACTCGGTGGTCACACCGCCGTCGGACGCGAATACGCTTACAACTTCATCTCGCAGTCGGTCCCCGAGCCCGGAACGTGGGCGCTCATGGTTGCCGGTCTTGCCGGTATTTGTGTGGTCGCGCGTCGTCGCAACGTCGCCTGATCGACTAGCGGCGCGGCAGCACAAAAAAGGGGCGCCGGCGCATGTTGCCGGCGCCCCTTTTTTGTCCTCCCACGCCAGCCGGTCAATCTGGAACCCTCAGGGAAACACCACCTCGCTCGCCCCGGACAGCCGCGTGATATGGCACCCGCACGGGTCTCGGCCAACGACCACCACACGTGCTGTCTGCGTCTTCCCCTTCCACCTCACGTCGACGCGAAGCGGGATTCCGGTTGGCGGCACGTCCCGCAGCGCCAACTCCCCATCCTGCATGACCACGTACGTTCCCGGCGATACTGGCTCGTCGTCCCGACGCCACACCTCGTTACTGTCCTCACGGCGAACCCGAAGCGTCGCATCGCTGATCGGCGTCCCATCCTTCCGACGCACGCGCAACGACACAAACTCCAGCGACCCCGAACAGACGCACTGGCCATCGCGCGGCAGAGATGGAGGAATGGGTAGCCGTACCGGCTCTTGGGCCCCCGCTGGCCGCGCGGCAGCCAGCAGTGCCATCACCACGCCAAGCAGGAGCGCTCTCGGAACGAGGGCGCGATGCGCAGCACGCGCGGTCGGTGGCCAGTGGCCGAAGGCGTATGCGTCTGGCGCGCCTATTCGCCGCGAGTCATGCGTCATTTTGCAGGCCACACCGCATCCAGGAGCCAACGTTCGCCATCTCACACCCCGTTTCGCAGGCTAGAGGTTCGCCAGCCAATCCCGGTTGCGCGCGGCAATGACCATAGCCAGCTCCGAGGCGTCGACTGAATGCACGCGAGAACGTACCTGCCCGTGACGCGCTTGTCCATTGGCCTGCCCTCGCGCGGCGCATGGACTTTGCGTGAGCCACCCTCCACCCACGTGTCCGTCCGAGGTGCTCATGCGTTTACGTCCAGTCGCTTGGCTGTGTGATCTCAGCGTCCTGGCATTTCTCGATCCGCGTCCATCCAGCGCCGCGTCGCTCTTTCGTTGCTATGGCGTCGATGACCACAACACGCACGACGCGGACACGAGAACGGGAACGATCCCAACACCGTGCGCTTGCGGCGAAACTGGCAGGGTTGTCGGCTTGGCATCGATCCTTGCAGACGCGCGCTCATATGGTAAGGGGGTGAAGGCCGCAGCTGTTCGGACCGTCAGTGGCCAGAGCGCCGGAGATCATGCGACGCCCTACCTTCAGCCATTGGGTGTCGGCCAGCCACTATCTGCCCGCTGGGACCCGTCGGGTCAGGTCTTGAGCAGGCTGATCGTGGTGGGCCATCCTCGCTGGGCGGCGACGAGAGTAATTTCGCGTCGGCACGAGAGCCGCTCGCTGGGTCGCTGACGTATCTCGTTGCGACCTGATCCCTGCGCACTGGGCTCCTTCGTTCCGCTGTCTCGGCGTGGACCCGCGCGATCGCGCCGAGGCCGCAGATGGCAGCCACACAGACAACAGGTGCGAAGGGTCACTGCCGTGCAATGCCCCGCCGTACCAGATTCCCCGCATGCCACTCACCTTGTCTCAGACCGCGCCCACGCTGCTCATCAAGAAGAACGCGTTCGAGCGCGTAGGCCTTACCCGTCAGCAGTTCGACGAGGCCCTGGCGCTCACCGCCGACGACTTCCGCGTGGAAGGCGGGCTCATCGCCATCGGCCCGCTGGTAGGCGAAGACACGCTCACCGAGCTGATTGCCCAACTCGAGGAGCTGGGGCTCGCGTACTACGACGACTTTTTTGAATTGAGCGGCAACTGGCCCGACTGGCTCAAGCTGTTCGTCATGGACGCCGGCGCCTGACGGAACCAGCGGCGCCCAGTGCGGTGCGACGCCATCCACGCGTCGGTGCGACGGTGGAGTCCCATCCAGCCGCACCCCATGCACCAGCTCTGGCGGAAGCGCGCGCCCAGCCACCGGCGCCATCCGCGTCGCTGCACCGACGCCGTGTCGCCGTCGCACACCGGACACTGCTCCCCCTCGGGGAGCATGATCAGGTAGACCTGCGTGAGCAGCACGAACATGCTGAGCTGCAGCACCGAAATGACGGCGATGAAGATCCAGGCGTCGGTCCAACTCCAGCGGCCAGGCATGATGGCTCCGTTACAGGCGTTGCTCGACGGCTGCCCATGGTTCGGCAAATGCCACGCCATCTTCCACACGGTCGATCACGATGTCGGCGCCAATGGCAAACGCGGCCCCGTCGAGCGACCGCACCGGCAGCGTGCATTCGTGGCCGTCGAGTATATACACCAGCGTACCGGTCCCGTTGTCCGCCGACACGTGTGTCACTTGCGCCAGCGTCCCTTGCAGCAGATAGCGCGCGTCCCTGTGGCCGGTACGCGCGCTGGGAATGGCCCACCGTGCAATAAGCAGGGACTGCAGCGCGAGACCGGCGCTGCCCGCGAGCAGCGCCCCCCCGAGGGCCAAACCCCAGCTGGCGTCGGTTTGGCGATCGAGGAGATAACCGGTGAACCCGAAGAGCACGCCGAACGCGGCTACGCTGGCGAGGTTGAAGACGGCCGACGGCTCAGCAGCCGGGTTGTGCTCGCTGTGCTGCTCGTGCGGGGCACCTATGGGGGCGATCGACCGCTCCGTGCCATGCAGCATGGCGTACACCCCCAGCACCAACCCCGTTACGAAGAATACCAACGCGACAACCGACACAGCGCCACTCTCGGACTGAAGGACCTCTGCCTGGTTCACTGATCCGGCACTTCTGCACCGGATGTCCCCTCCCGGGTGCAAGTTAGAGCACGGTACGACCCCGCTCCATGGCCTGCCGCAGAAACTCGGCCGCGCGCCACTCGCCGTAGTACCAGGGCGTGAAGGGCCCCGAGTACGACGTGAACCCCACGTGTCCCCCGCGGGCCGGGAATTCGATTTCCACGGCGACGGTACCGGCAACCTCGCGCCGCACCTGCTCGAGCACGGCGGGCGGCAGAAACGGGTCGTCGACGGCACTGAGCAGCAGCGTGGGGAGCTGAATGCGGGAAAGGTACGGCAACGAACTGGCCCTGGCGTAATAATCCGCCGCGCCGGAGAAGCCGTGCAGCGGCGCCGTGAACGCGTCGTCGAAATCCCACAAGGTCCGCGCCTCTTGCACTCCCCGCAGCGGTTCCAGCTCGGGGTGGCGCCCGATCTTGGCGAGCGCCTTGGGAATGAGGGAGCGCAGGAAGCGTTTTTCATACACGGCCCCGAAGCCGCGTCCGATGTAGCGCGACGCGGCCGCCAGATCGAAGGGGACGGACATGGCCACCGCGCCTGTCACCTGCGGCGGAAGGGTGTTACCGGCCTCTCCCAGCAGCTTGCACAGCACATTGCCGCCGAGGCTCACGCCCACCAGTCCGAGCGGCGCGTTGGGGAATGCAGTGGCGATCTCGCCCATAACCCAGCGCGGATCGCTGGTTTCGCCGGAGTGGTAGCTCCTGGGCAATCGGTTCGGCTCGGAACCACAGGTTCGGAACAGGAGCAGGTCGGCGGCCCACCCGCGGGTCTTCGCCTCGCGGAACAGGGCGCGCGCGTAATGCGAGTCGATTCCGCCCTCGAGGCCGTGCAGCAGCAACACGCGCGGCGACGCCGGACCGTGCGCCCCGGGCATGCGGACGACCTCGAGAAAATCGCCGTCGGGGGTCTCCCACCGCTCGGTGTGCACCGGCAGCGACGGCTCCCGACGCCCCAGCCGGCCCCACAGCGTAGCGCTGTGCGCGTCGGGGAGCCACCAGGCAGGTCGATAAAGTCGGGAGCGGGACGTCATACGCACCCAATCTAAGTGTTACACTTGGCGCACCCGTTCCACCCTTCCCCAGCGCCCCCTCCGCGTGCTCAAACATATCGTCCGCAATCTGACCTTTCAGGTACTGGTCGCGGTCTCCCTCGGCGTCGCGCTCGGCGTTGTTGCTCCCGACTTCGCCAAGTCGCTCAAGCCCATTGGTGACACGTTCATCAATCTCGTGAAAATGGTGATCACGCCGATCATCTTCCTCACGATCGTGCACGGCATCGCCAGCATGGCGGACCTGTCGAAGCTGGGGCGTGTGGGTGGCAAGGCGCTGCTCTACTTTGAAATCGTGTCGACGTTTGCGTTGGCGATCGGACTCGTGGTGGTCAATCTCACGAAGCCGGGCAAAGGGCTCGACATCAGCGCGCTCGCCAAGGGCGATGTCAGCAAGTACGTCGCGGCGGGTGAGCAGCAGAGCATGCTCGAGTTCTTTCTGCACATCGTGCCGAGCAATGTGGTGGCGGCGTTTGCGAGCAGTGATCTGTTGCCGGTGGTATTCTTCGCGGTACTCTTCGGGGTCGCGCTCACGGCCGTGGGCGACGCCGGTCGTGACATTGCCGACCTGCTCGTGCGTTTTCAGGCGGTATTCTTCCGCATTGTGTCCATGGTGATGGTGCTCGCGCCGGTCGGGGCGTTCGGCGCGATGGCGTACACGGTGGGCGCGTTCGGTCTCAAGACGCTGCTGCCGCTGGGGCGACTGATGCTCGACGTGTACGTCACGATGGCGCTGTTCATCTTCCTCGTGCTTGGCACCATCTGTCGGGTGTACGGATTCCGGCTGCTGTCGTTCCTGCGCTACATCAAGGAAGAAATTCTGCTCGTGCTGGGCACGTCGAGCAGCGAAGCGGCGCTCCCGCGCATGCTCGAAAAGCTCGAGCGCTACGGTTGCGCCAAGCCGGTGGTGGGGCTCGTCATTCCCACGGGATACTCGTTCAATCTCGATGGCACGAGCATCTACCTGAGCATGGCGGCGATCTTCATTGCGCAGGTGTACAACGTGGACCTGACCGTTGGCCAGCAGCTCACGTTGCTCGGCATTCTCATGCTCACGAGCAAGGGCGCGGCGGGCGTGACGGGGTCGGGCTTCATCGTGCTGGCCTCGACGTTGGCGGCCACGCGCACAGTACCGGTCGAAGGCGTCGCGCTCTTGCTTGGCGTGGACCGCTTTATGAGCGAGGCACGCGCCATTACGAACCTCATTGGCAACGGCGTGGCCACGCTGGTGGTGTCGCGCAGCGAGCACGCGTTCGACGACGAGAAGCGCGCGCTGGCGGAGGCGGGGCAGTAGCGCGAGTGTTTGCCCGCGTGATTGGCGGCTTGGTTTGAACTGATCACACGAAGACAACCAAGGCAACCGAGGCAACCGAGGTCGTCGTGTGGCCGCGGGAGTCCCTTGGTTGCCTTGGCCGCCTTCGTTCCATCGGTTCAGCGATCTCGCCGTCAGCCCAGTGCTAGACCGCGCGCTGCACCCGGCAGGGATTCCCGAAGGCGAGCATGCCGGGCGGCACGTCGGTGGTGACCACGCTGCCTGCCCCAATGACCGCGCCGGCGCCGATAGTGACGCCGGGCAGGACGAGCGACCCGGCCCCGATCCACGCGCCGTCGCCAACGACGATGGGGCTGGCGGTCGTGACGTACGGCGATTGCCCGCTGGCCGGGGTCCAGTTGGCGCGGAGCCGGTCGGCGAGGGTCAGCGGGTGCGAGATGGTGAGCAGCTGGACGCCGGGACCAATGAGCACCTTGGAGCCGATGGTGATGTCGGCGGCGTCGAGCATGACGACGTTCATGTTGACGAACGTGTGGGCGCCAATGGTAATGTGGGCGCCATAGTCGCAGAAGAAGGGCGCTTCGATCCAGACCCCCTCGTCGATCTGCCCCAGGAGATCGCGAAGGATCTGGAGCCGTGGTACCACAGCGTTGGAGGGCGTCTGCTGGAACTGCTGCAGCCGTGCCCGGGCGCGATGTGCCAGCGCCAGCAGCTCCGGGTTGCGCGTGTTGTACGGCAGGCCGGCACGCATGCGGGACCGCTCGGACACTGGGGTATTGATCATCGTCATAAATTACCCCGATGCCCCCTGCCGACCTGCAGGTTCAGATCTTCGGCACCAAAAAGAGCGCCGATACCCGCAAAGCGCTCCGCTTTTTTGCCGAACGCCGCGTAAAGACGCATTTCGTGGACCTTGCCGAACGTGCCGCATCGCTGGGCGAACTCAAGCGATTCACGCAGAAGTTCGGCGTCGACGCCATTCTCGATCGCGAGTGCAAGCTGTTCGCCGAACTCGGCCTCCGTACCGCGCTCTACGGCGAAGAGAAGTGGCTGTCGATTCTGGCCGACGAACCGTTTCTGCTCAAGCAGCCGCTGGTGCGCCTGCAGAACAAGCTGTGCGTGGGGGTGGACGAAAAGCTGTTCAAGGAGTGGATAGGCTGACGGCTGGGATGGGTTGAGCTGTTTGGTCCGGCGGTTCACGGGCAGCGGATCCAGCCCTCAGGGGGAAGAACCCAAGGTGAGAGGCAAAAGCGCGGTTCCGTCCACTTGAACCGCAACCGCAGTTCCCAGTGAACCAAACCGCGCTCTCACCTGTGCTCTTGCTTTCTCTTCCCTGAGGACTAAATCCGTCGGCCAGTAGGTCGACGGACCAATCAGACCGCGGTTGCTGTCGCCGCCCCCGTCATCAACAACTCAACTGAGCACCCATGCTCTCTTCAATCGTCGCCGGTGTCTGGCGTATGGCGTCGTGGAACTGGTCTCCGCAGGAGCGTGTGCGCTGGATCGAGCAGTGCCTCGAGCTCGGCGTGACCAGCTTCGACCATGCTGACATTTATGGCGGGTACACGGTCGAGGCGCTCTTTGGCGACGCGCTGGCGTTGGCCCCCGGGCTGCGTGCGCACCTGCAACTGGTCACCAAGTGCGGCATTCAGCTCTTGGCGCCGTCCCGTCCGGATACGCGCATCAAGCATTACGACACGTCGGCGCGGCACATCGTTCAGAGCGTCGAGAACAGCCTGACCGCGCTGCGCAGTGATCACATCGAGCGGCTATTGCTGCACCGTCCCGATGCGCTGCTCGATGCCGACGACGTGGCGGGGGCCTTCGAGTCACTGCACGCGTCGGGGAAAGTGCAGCAGTTCGGCGTCTCGAACTTCAGCGTGGCGCAGTTCGAGTTGTTGCACGCGCGCTTTCCGCTGGTCACGAATCAGATCGAGTGGCATCCGCTGCATCACGCGCCGCTCAACGACGGCACACTCGATCAGGCGCAGCGACTGCGCGCGCACCCCATGATCTGGTCACCGCTCGCCGGCGGGGCGCTGTTCACCAGCGATGCCGCCGACGCGATGCGGGTGCGCGAGACGCTGACGCGCATTGGCGCGACGCATGGCGTGAGCGCTGCCACGATCGCGTTTGCGTGGATCATGCGACACCCCAGCAAGCCACACCCCATTACCGGATCGCGTCGCATCGAGGCGGTACACGAAGCGGTCGACGCTCAACGTGTCACGCTCGACGCGCAGGAATGGACCGAGATCCTCACCGCCGCCACCGGCAAAGAGGTGCCATGATGCGACGTCACCGACCGCGGACGATACGCTTGGTCGCCACGGCGGCAATGGCGATGGCCACTGCCACATCGCTCTCGGCGCAGCAGGCGCCGTTGGGGGGATGGCCACAACACTCCCGCGCGCGCCCCGCACCGCCAGTGGTCACGCCCGGCCCGTATGCGAATGTGCTGCCGCCGCGCGATGCCGTGGTCCTGTTTGACGGATCGTCGTTGTCGTCGTGGATGATGAGCGACAGCACGCCGGCCAAATGGCGCATCGTCGACGAAGCGTTCGAGGTCGTACCGGGCACGGGCACCATGGTGACACGCCGCTCGTTCGGCGACGTGCAGCTGCACATCGAATTCATGAGCCCCAACCCGCCGCGCGGTACCGATCAGGATCGCGGCAACAGCGGTGTGTTCTTCGGGGGCGGTCGCTACGAAGTGCAGGTGCTCGACTCGTATCGCAATCCCACGTACGCCGACGGACAGGCCGCGAGTTTGTACGGGCAGTTCCCGCCGCTCGTGAACGCGAGCCGTCCGCCCGGTGAATGGCAGACGTACGACATCACGTATCACCGTCCGCGCTTCAGTGCGACGGGCAAGCTGGTGCAGCCGGCCGTGTTTACCGTAGTGCACAACGGGGTGCTCGTGCAGGATGCGCGCGCGATCATCGGCCCCACGGCCAACGGCTCGCGTCCACCATACGAAAAGCACGAAGACCGGCTGCCGCTCATGCTGCAGGACCATGAGCATCCGGTACGCTTCCGCAATGTGTGGCTGCGCCATCTCGAGGCGCTGCCCCAGGAAACGGTGCAGTACCGCACCCCACAGGGCGACGTCTTCCGTTCGATGGTCGATACCGACGCCATTGTCGCGGCGCGCGTGGCGCTCAACGGCCACTATCGCGATGTCCCCAAGGTCATCGCTCTCGGCGTGGCGCAGTCTGGCGCCCGACAGTTTCGCGAGGCGATCGCCACGTTGACGCGTGGCCTTGCGGCGTTGCCCGCGACCGGTTGCAACGCCAAGGACGAAGCGATGCTGCTGCGCTGGCGCGGGCACCGCTACCTCTCGGTGCGCGAGTTTGCCAAGGCCGACGCCGACCTCACGCGCGGGCTGGCGCTCGACAGTAGCAATTACGGCATCCTGTTCCACCTTGGTGTGCTGCGCTTCCATGCGGGGCGCTTTGCCGAGGCGGCGGCGTTGTTTGCGCGGGCGCAGCCAATTGCGCCTGATGGTGGCGAACGCGCGGGGAGCACCGACTGGTTGTACATGTCGCTCTCGCGCGCGGGACGCGTGGCCGAGGCAAAGGCGATGCTCGACAAGCGTATCGATCAGCAGCCCGATCCCAAGCCGGCGCCGCCGGGCTACGCGTATGTCTCGCGTTTGCGTCTGTACCGCGGCGAAATCACGCCGGCACAGCTCATTCCCGACGGCGAAGTCGACGAGGTGAACATCTCCACGCTCTCCTACGGACTCGGCAACTGGTACATGGTGCAGGGCGACACGGCCAACGCACGTCGCGCGTGGGAGCGTGCGGTGCAGAGCGGTGGGTGGCCGGGTTTTGGCTTCAACGTGGCCGAGGCCGAGCTGCGGCGGCTATCGGTGAGGGCGCGCCGCTAGCGCTGCTGCTTGGCTGAGCGGGTTTGAACTGCTCTCACGGAGGCAGGGAGGGCCGGAGAGCAGTTCAAAGGAGTCAGCCCCTCCACAACATCACCAGAAACGTCAGGCGCTACGCGAGTTCGCCAGCAGCGTTGCCGGCACGCCAATGACGTAGCCAATCACGAGCAGCGTCGGCGCAATGACATCGCCACCGCGCCAGAGATCGGCGTAGCCAAGGAGCAATACGGCCGCCGTGATGGCGCCGGCGAGGCGCGTGTTGCGGTCGAGGGCCATGGGTCAGAGCTCCGTGGCCAGTTCGCGCACCGGCACCGGGTCGAGCGTGAACTCGTTCACCTGAAACGACACCGCCACCGCGTCGCGCGGGAGCAGGGCGCGCACACGCCACTCCGTGTCGGAGACGCGCGTGAGCTGAGTGGGTTCAAAGGGAACGACGTGCGCTTCGTTGGCCCGTTCGTCGCGCATGGCGTGGCGAACCTGGACGGCGCGCACGTCACGGCCATGCACGACGTACTCCACCACCTTCATGGTGTCGAGCAGGCGGCCGTGCATCATGGCCACTAGGGAGTCGGCGCCGCGCACGGGGACAGCGCTGTCGCCCAGAACCATGGCCGACGGCTGCACGCGGGCGGAGATCTCCCGCTGCTCGCCGTGCCGCACCGTCACGGCCATCATGAGGGTGGCGGTGAGCAAGACACCGCCAAGGCCGGTAAGCGAGCCACGCCGGCGCCAGCGTGACGCGTGCTGGGTACGCGGCGCCGAGAGCCGGTGCGGGGCCGGGAGTGCGCGGACGGCCGCCATGATGCGCGTGCGCGCTTCGGGGCGCGACGTGACCGGCTCCCGCAAGGCGTGTACGAACCACGTGGGGGGCGTGCCGTCGTGGTCGGGGGAAAAGCCGCCGGACTTCATGAAGGCAGGTGCTCCGTAAGCAGGGTGCGAAGACGTTGGCAGGCGCGCTGCACGCGCATCTTGAGCGCGGACACCCCAACGCCGGTAATGACCGACATCTCTTCGTAACTGAGTTCTTCGGTGAAGCGCAGCGCGATCGCCTCGCGCGCTTCGGGGCCGAGATGGGCCAGCGCGTGGGCCAGCTCGGCGCGCCGGTCGAACTGTTCATCCGACGGCGAGACGGCCAACGACGCGGTGTGCGTCTCGGGGTCGAGGGCCACGTAGCGGGCGTTCCTGGTGGCGCGCGTGCGGCACTGGTTGACCAGAATGCGCATGAGCCAGCCGCCGAACTTGTCCCGTTCGTGGTAGTTGCCCAGGTGCCGGTACGCGCGCACGAAGGCGTCCTGCACCACGTCCTCGGCGTCGTCCGAGTCGGCCAGCAGGTGCGTGGCCATGCGCAGGCAGCGCGCGTGATAGCGATCGACCAGGACGCCAAAGGCGTCGGTCTGACCGGCCAGCACGCGGCGCACCAGGAGCGCGTCGGGAGGGGAATCGGGTTGAGTCACGCCCCCTAACCCGGGGAAATCCGGAAACGTCACAGGGGGTTAGACGGCCCGTGGGTCAGGAAGGTTGCCGGCGGTACGGCTCGCCCGCCAGGACTCGGGCACACGCCGGCCCCGCTGCTTACGGCCCGCCGAGCGCCCGGCGAATGAGCGGCTCCACGATGCCGGCCATGATGCGGTAGCCCGCCTCGGTGGGGTGCACGCCGTCGGCGGCGAGCGCTGTGCTCAGTCCCTGTCGTTGGTCGGCCATGGCGCTGTGGTAGTCCACGAAGGTGGCGCCGCGCGCGGCGGCATAGGCGCGGAGCCAGCGGTTGATGGCGATGATCTTGGGGGCCGGCTGCAGACCGGGCTTCCACGGGTAGTCGTACACGGGGAGAATGCTGCTGAGGAGTACCACGATGCCGTTGGCCTGGGCCAACTCGGTCATGGCGGCGAGGTTGTCCTGAATTTCCTCCAGGGAGGCAGGGCCGGTGTTGCCGGCAAGGTCGTTCGTCCCGGCGAGGATGACCACCGCGGCGGGCGTGAGGGCCACGACATCCTGCCGGAAACGCAGCAGCATCTGCGCGGTCGTCTGGCCGCTGATGCCGCGTCCCACGTAGGGGCGGCCCGGGAACATGGTGGCGAACCGCGGAGCCCATCCTTCGGTGATGGAGTTGCCGAAGAACACCACGCGTTGCTCACCGGGCCGCGCCGGAGCCAAGGCGGCGTTGGCCGCGCGGTATCGGGCCAGGCCGGCGAACTCGGCGGCAGACAGTTGCTGTGACAACAATATCCTCGCCGACAGGAAGGACGCGGACCCGACGGCGCACAGCAAGGCGGCGATGGTTCGCCGAAGAAGCGGGGCTACCTCTCGTGTGCACATGCGTCATTCTGCAGCGCCAACCCGACGCTCACAAGCGAGGAAGGTCGCTAGTGCGTGTTGCGCCTGCCCGATGTATGTTAGTCCGGCGGGTCGTACTTGCCATGCGATACGTTGCCCTCCGAGTTATCTACTGTACGTCGACCGCCGGATGTCCCATACAGACGGAGCGGCAATGCGTCACAACAATCGAAGGGTGTTGCCACCGTGGGAATGGTGGTCGCTGCGGCCCCGGTGATGGCCGCGACGCCCGTAGCCTCACACGCCGTGGCGGCGTGCGCGACTGCGGCGAACGCCACAGTACCACCATCACCATCTTCGTGGATTGAATTCTCTCACCTGTCGAAAGGAGCGTAGTGCATGCATGGTCTGGTAAAGCGAGGTGTGGTGGTCGCCGCCGTGTTGGCGGTAGCCGTGGCGTGTGCCGACAAGGCGACCGACGCCGATGATCTTGGGCTGGTGGGGTCCTTCCTCGTCGGTCCGCAAGTGGCGCCGCAGCAAGGCCGCGTCATTGCATCGAAGACTTCGGAAACGGTGACGGTGACAGCGAATTGCATGGCTGGCAATCAGATCGATGTCGCCGTGGACAAATGGGTGATCGACGTCAAAAAGAACAGCGAGGTCACCTTCTTGCTCTCCTCCACGAGTAGGCCGGCGCCGACCGTGACGGTAGTCCCGAAGTCCGCCGCGAACTGGCCCTTCACCGATGGCGCGCTGCTCAGGCCGGGCAAGGGGGGCGGACAGGGCCCCGGCAATGGCAAGGGCAAGGTGAAAGGCGCCAATGGAAAGTACCACTACAACCTGCGTGTGGCGTGCAGCGTGGGCACCGGCAAGGATTCCACTCGCGTGGTCATCGATCCCGACATCTTCGTCGACTGATCGCCCGCTAGTCTGGTTGTCGCGGTTCCTGCTGTTCTGTTTCCCCGTCAGTCCACTCGTTCTGCATGAGCGTACCGCCGGACCAACCAACTCGGATCGGCCCCTACGACATCATCCAGCTCCTCGGTGAGGGCGGCATGGGCGTCGTATACGAAGCCGAAGAGACGGCACCGGTCCGGCGGCGCGTTGCGCTCAAGCTCGTGCGCGCCGGGCTCGACGACACGCACGAAGTGTTGGCCCGCTTCGATGCGGAACGGCGGGCACTCGCCGTGATGAATCACCCCGGCATTGCGCGCGTGTTGCATGCCGGGAGCTCGGAACAGGGCGAGCCATATTTCGCCATGGAACTCGTGCGTGGATTGCCGCTCACCGAGTTTTGTGATACGCGCCGGTTGGCGGTGCGTGACCGCTTGCTGCTCTTTATCGGCATCTGCGAAGCGGTGCAGCATGCGCACCAAAAGGGCGTCATTCACCGCGACCTCAAGCCGTCGAACATTCTCGTCACCGACGAGGAAGGGCCTCCCCAGCCCAAGATCATCGACTTCGGGATCGCGAAGGCGCTGGGGCCGCAGTCTGAGCAGTCCGCCAAAACGTTGGTCGGCCTTGCCATGGGCACCGTGGCGTACATGAGCCCCGAGCAGGCCAGCACCACCGCCATCGACGTCGATACGCGCGCCGACATCTACTCGCTTGGCGTCATCTTGTACGAGCTGCTCGTCGGGGACTTGCCGGTCGATCCCGTCGAGGTGGGGCTGTACGAATTTCTCGCGAGCCTCGGCAACGGCGAGACATCGCCGCCTTCGCCCAGCGTGGGACTGTCGACCGCCGTTGCGCGGAGCAACACGATCGCGCAGCGTCGTCGCACGGACGTCCGCAACTTGCGCAAGGAGTTGCGCGGTGATCTCGATTGGATCGTGATGAAGGCCATGCACCCTGATCGTTCGCATCGCTTCGAAACGGCGAGCGCATTCGGCGCCGACCTCAAGCGCCATCTGGCCAACGAGCCCGTCATGGCGCGTCCCCCCAGCACGCGCTATCGCGTGGGCAAGTTCGTGCAGCGCCACAAGGCCGGGGTCGTCACGGCTGGCGTAGCGTCGGCGCTGGTGGTGGTCAGCTCCATCGTGGCCACCGTCGGCTTTGTGCAGGCGAGCCGCGCGGAGAAGCGTGCCGAACGTGACGCCGAAGCCGCCAAACAGGTGACCGACTTCATGGTCGATCTGTTCCGCCAGTCTGATCCCAGGGTGTCGCGTCGTGGTAGCGTCACGGCGCAGGCCATTCTCGAACAGGGCATCAAGCGCGTCACCACCGACCTGGCCGCGCAGCCGTTGTTGCAGTCGCGGCTCATGCAGACCATGGGCAGCGTGCAAACGGCCCTGGGCCGCTTTCCGGAAGCGCGCGCGATGCTGCAGGATGTGCTGCAAACGCGCGAGCGTCTGCTGGGGCCCGATGATGTGCTGGTAGGCGAAACGCTGAACTCTCTGGGCGAACTCACGCGCGATTTTGGTGAACTCGACGACGCCGAGCGGTATCTCACGCGCGCGCTGACGATTCGTGAGAACGCGTACGGCGCGACGCATGCGGATGTGGGGACCACGCTGTCGATGTTGGCAGCACTGCGCTGGAAGCAGACGCGCTACGCCGAGGCAGAAAGCCTGTACATGCGCGTGCTCGACATCGATGCGAAGGTGCGGACGCCCGACGATCCGCGCGCGCTGCGCGACCTGCGCGGTCTGGCGGCGGTGTATCGGGGGGAAAAGCGCAACGCCAAGTCCGATTCGCTCTGGAAGGTGGTGCTTTGGCGTCAGGAGCGGGCGCTCGGCAGCGAGCATCCGGACGTGGGCACGACGCTGAACAACATTGGCGCCTATGCTTACCTCGACGGCAAGTACGAAGAAGCGGCGGCGTACTACCAGCGCGCGCGCGCCATCTTCGAAAAGGCGTACGGCACCGAGCACCCACTCCCGGTGGGCGTCCTGAACAACGAGGCCGAGGTGCTGTGGAAGCTCAAGCGCTACCGTGATGCCGAGCCGTTGTTCCGGTCGGCGCTGGCGGCGAAGGAGCGATTGTATGCGCCGGAGAATTCGTCGATTGCGGTGTCGCTGAATGGCTTGGCGGGCGTGCTGCGCGACAGCGGCCGTGCGTCCGAGGCGGAGCCGTACTACAGGCGCGCGCTGGCCATCCGTGAAGCGAACAAGAGCACGGCTGACCTGAAGGAGACGCTGCGCGATTACGCGGTGCTGCTCAAAGCAACGAACCGGGCGGCGATGGCGACGCAGTACGAGGAGCGCGCGGCGGCTTTGAAGTAGATTGCCCGCATGTTCTTGCGTCGGATCGTGTATTGGGTGTCGGGCCGCTGCCTGCACTGGTTTTACCGCGAGCATCGGGTTGTTGGCGTCGGGCAGGTGCCGACCAGCGGTCCGGTGCTGCTCATTGGCAACCATCCCAACGATCTACCCGATGTGATCTCGGGGCTGTCTGTGTCGCCCCGTCATCCGCGTTACCTCGCGACGGTATCGGTGACGACGAGCCCAATGGCGCGCCTGATGTACGAGGCGATGGCGGTGATCCCGGTGGCACGGGTCCGCGACGCCCGGACCATGAGGGCTAAAGGGGTCGACCTCGCGGCGGTGAACCAAGCGGCGAACGACACGGTCTCGGCGGCGCTGGCGTCGGGGGAGGTGGTGGCCGTCTTCCCCGAGGGCGGCGTGCACGATGTGCCGCATATTGGGCGACTACGAACGGGTGTCGCCAAGATGATCTTGGGACATCTTGATGCTAGCGCGAAAAACGACGTGACCATCGTGCCCTTTGGTGCCCAATACGAGGCGCCGCGCCGCTGGGGGAGCGACACGGTGACCGTGTTGGGGGAGCCGTGGTCGGCGCGCGCGTGGTTCGAGGCGCAGCCGGCGGAGCATCGAGGACTGTCCGCGCTCACCGACCGGCTGCGCGAATCGCTCCTGTCGGTGACCCGCAATTCGGCCACATGGGACGAAGCGGACACCCGCGACGAGATCCTGGCGGCTGCGTCGGCGGCCACGGCGCCACATGATCCGCTCGGCGCGTCGCCCGCGATGGTGTCGCATGCGGCTGCGGTTGCCGCCAACGCCCACAGCGGCGGTGTGTGGCCAGAAACCGTTCGGCTCAAAACGGCCTCCCATGCGCTGGCCCGTGCCGTGGAGCGGGCCGGCGGCATCGGGACGTCGGCGGTGGACCACGCCCTCCTACTCTATGCGCTCGAGATACAGGTCGTAACGGCGCCGGTTTCCACCGCGGCGCTGTTGGCGGGGGTACCAGCCGCGGCCATCGGCTGGCTGGTGCACGCACCCATCGTGGCCGTGGTGTATACCGTGGCCAAACGCACCGCCAAAGACCGCGTGGACTTTGTCCCCAGCTGTTTTGTCCCCGGGTTGTACTTGGTGCTGCTCTGGTGGGTGCTGGTGGGTGTGGTCGCGGCGGTGGGGATGTCTGCGGTGGGCATAGGTGCGTGGTGGGCGCTCCCGTTGCTGGTCTCGTTGCCGCGCCTTGGTGATCTGGCCATAGGATGGCGCCAACGGTTTGCGGGGTGGCGGCTGGTGCGACGGGTCCAGCGCTGGTCGGCAACCGAGCGCGTCGCGCTGGGCGAGGCGGCAACGGTTGTCCGCGAGACCACCACCGGGTGGACGGCTTTGGCCCGATCGTCCGGCGTCGGGGGCAGGGCGGCCGACCCATTAGAATGATCGCATGACGCTCATCTCCCTTGGCGCCGCCGGAGTCGACTTCGGCGCCTCAGAAATCTTCCGCGACATTTCGTTCACCGTGGCCGCCGGCGACCGCTGGGCCATCGTGGGACGCAACGGGACCGGCAAAACGACGCTCGTGCGTCTCTTGACCGGCACGCTGCAGCCCACCCGCGGGAACGTGGCGCGGATGCCCGGATTGCGGGTGGCGCTCATGGATCAGCACCGCCGCTTCCCGGACGATCAAAGCCTGTGGGACATCGTCGCCGACGCCTTCGGTGACCTGCGCGCGCTCGAGCACTCGCTCGCCACGCAGGCCGCCAATCTCGAGCACGACCACAGCGAGTCGGCCATGGAGAGATACGGCCGAGACCTGGAGCGCTTCGAGCGCGACGGCGGCTACGAAATGGCGTCCAAGGTCGATGCGATTCTCATGGGTGTGGGCTTCGAACCCGAGATGGCCAAGGTCACGCGCATTGGCACGCTCAGCGGTGGGGAACGCGGCCGGGTGGCGCTTGCACGGCAGCTCGCGACACCGTCGGATCTGCTCATGCTCGACGAACCCACCAACCACCTCGATCTCGATACCACGGCGTGGCTCGAGCAGTATCTCGCGACCACCGAACGCACGGTCATCTGCATCAGCCACGATCGCGCGTTTCTGAACGCCATGGCCGATCATGTGCTGCACTTCGAGGGTGGCACGGCGTTCGCGTATACCGGCAGCTACGAAAGTTTCGTGCAGCAGCGCGAAGAACGCCGGCTCACGCAGCAGCGGCAGTTCGAGAAGCAGCAGCACAAGATTTCGTCGGAGCTGGACTACATCGCGCGCAACCTCGCCGGCCAGAACACGCGGCAGGCCAAGGGGCGCCGCAAGCTGCTCGCGCGCATGCCGCGTCTGTCGGCGCCCATTGGTGCGGATGGCGTGATGGCATTGCGTCTCGATGCGGGCAACCGGAGTGGCGATCGCGTCATCGAAGCGAAGAACGTGACCGTCGGTGTGCCTACCCCCGACGGACCGCGCACGCTCGTGAAGAACGTGACCGTCGTGATGGAGCGCAACGAAGTCGTCGCGCTCGTGGGGCCCAACGGTGCGGGCAAGAGCACGCTCATCAAGACCCTGCTTGGTGAGATGCCACCCCTCGATGGGGAAGTGAAAGTCGGGCCCAGCACGACGGTGGCGTACTACCGCCAGGATGTGGGACACCTGCCCCTCGACAGCACCATCTACGACGCCATTGCCAACGAGCGTCCGCTGTGGGAACGGCGCATGGTGCAGGGGCATCTGGGGCGCTACGGCTTCAGTGGCGACGAAGCGCAGCGCACCATCGGCACGCTCTCCGGTGGCGAGCGCGCGCGTGTGGCCATGGCGCTGCTCACGCTGAGCACGAACAACCTGCTCATTCTCGACGAGCCCACCAATCACCTCGATGTCGAGAGCATCGAAGTGCTCGAAGATGCCGTCGACGACTACGAAGGCAGTGTGCTCATTGTGAGCCACGATCGTGCCGTGTTGCGCGGGCTGGCGACACAGGTGTGGGAGCTGCGGCACAACGAGTTGCAGATCTTCCCGGGATCGTTCGTGGAGTGGGAAGCGATCCGGGCCGAACGGTTGACCACCGAAGCCAAGCAGCTGCGCGCCAACGACAAGAAGGGCGCCGAGCGCGCGGTGCGGCAGCGTGAACGCGAGCGCGTCCAGAAGGAGCGCGAGAAAGCGGCCGGAGGCGATCCGCGCAAGCTGCTACGCGCCGCGGAAAAGGCGTTGGCCGACGCCGAACTGCGCGTGGCGACCGTGGAGTCGACGATTGCCGACCTGACCGAGCAGCTCGACACCCCATCCCTGTACGACACCCCCGCCGGTGTGAAGAAGGCGTCGGCGCTGGGGCGTCAGCTCGACGAGGAGCGTGAGCAGCTCGAGGACGCGATGCACGAGTGGAGCGCCGCCGAGGAGTATGTATCCCTGCTGAAGCAGCGATGATCGTGACGTGACCGCCGGGTGAGTGGCACCGGGGTGCAACTTGTGGCCAGACTCAGGCGTAGTAGCCCTCATGCGTTTTTCTCCATGGATTCTGTTGGCCGTGGCGGCAGTCGCCACGGCACCCTGCGCGGGAGCCCAGTCGGCCACGTCGACGCCCCGCCCGTTGCTGCAGCTGTTGGAGGACGCCAGCCGACGGAACCGGCTCCCCGACAGCCTCATCTCGTACAAGGCCAACGTCGAGACGGAAATCGCCATTCTGTTGCGACGCGAAGAGGGCGTCGAAGCGGTGGGCGCCATCGAGCAGGTCGCGAGCCGGTTGCGCTGGAACCGCGCGGGTGGCTACGAGCAGCGGGTGAACGGATACAGAGCGCAGCAGCTTGGCGGCAATGTGTCCATGCTGTCGCTCTTCGAGACGGGGTGGATCAACCCGGTGCTGTACGGCAACCGGTTGCGTGTGCGTCCGCGCACCGATAGTACACGCGCCAACAGCCCCGCGCGCGGCCGCAACGGCGATGCGAGCGACACGCTGGCGGTACATCCGTTGGCCACCGATCGCGACAGGTACTACACGTACAGCGGCGGCGACACGATTGTGACCATGCGTGCCGGCGACCGCGTCATTCCCATTGCGCATGTGCGCGTGCAGCCGCGCCCCGATGTGCAGGGCAAAGTGATTCTGTTCGACGGCGAACTGGATCTCGATGCGTCGCGCGGCACGCTGGTGCGGTTGCGCGGGCATTTCCTGCGCACTGGGGCCTCGCGTTCTCCGCTGGGGCGCACCCTTGCCGATGCGGTCGCGTTCATCGAGTACGAGCAGGGTGAGCGCTACGGCCGCTATTGGCTGCCGGCCAAGCAGCGTATCGAACTGCAGGCCAACTCCCCGTTGTTCGGTGATGGTCGGGCAGTCATTCGCATCGTGTCGCGATTTTCCGATATGGAAGTGAACGACACGGTGCTCGACGCCGCGACGTTGGCCAAGGCGGACTCGTTGCGTGCCCGTGCCCCATATTTGCCGCTCACCTTTGCGCCCACCGATTCGCTTGCGCGCTTCGGTACCTGGCGCAACCAGCTCGGCACGATCACCGAAGGGTTGCACAGCGACGACTTCCAGGACATCGCCCCCGACCGTTGGCGCCCAACGGGTGCGCCTCGCTTCGATCTGGCGGCCCCGCGTCCGGCCGACGTCGTGCACTTCAATCGCGTGGAAGGACTCTATACCGGCGTTGGTGGAAAGCTGTCGCTGCGTGACGTTGCGCCAGGTGTGGTGGTGCGCGGCAACGTCGGGTACGCGTGGGCCGAACAGACGGTGCGTGGTCGCGTGTCGGCAGAGCGCACGCGTGGCCCGTTCACGCTCGAGCTGCGCGGCGGTCGGTCCATGGACATCACGAACGACTTCCGCACGCCGCTCGACTCGGGCAATACGTTTGCGGCGCTGGGCTCGCTCGACTCGTACGACTATGTGTCGCGCAACTTCGCCGCGTTGTCGGCGGTCAGGCGCTTTGGCCGCCGCCGCTTCATCTTGCGCGGGGACGTGGGGTACGGCGACGATCGCTATCGTCCCTCGCAGTATCTGCGCGGTCCGTTCGGTGGTGACGCGTTCCGCGCGAACCAGGGCGTTACCGACGGCAGCTACCTGCGGTCGGCGGCGGTGGTGGAGTGGAACCCCGATCTCAACGCCGAAGCGCTCAAGCCCGGCGTGGGCGGACGGTTCTCGTACGAGCGCGGCGACGGCACGTTGTCGTGGCAGCGCACCGAGGCGCGTTTCACGGGGCGTCGTCCGGTCGGGCCTTTTGTGATTCTGGCGCGCGGCGATGTGGGCATGGTGACCGGCGCCCGCATACCGTCGCAGCAGCTCTTTGAGTTGGGCCGCTTTCAGAACCTGCCATCGTACGAGGACAAGCAGTTTGCCGGCTCCCGTGCCGCAGCGGTGCGCGCGAGTGTGCAATACACGACGCCGTTCCTGCGTCAGCCGATACGTGTGGGGCAGCGCTGGTTCCTTCCGGCCATTGCGCCGGGGTTCAGCGTGGGGGTGCAGAGTGGTTGGGCCGATGCGCCGACTGCGGCCGCGCGTGAGGCGGTGTTGCGACTGGACGCTGGCTACGACCCGCGGAGTCTCGCGTTGCGCGTGCCGGTGGCAACGCCTACCGAGCGCATTCGTGCGAGCATGACGGCGGGATTCCGGTTCTTTGGCAACGCGCTCTTTGTGGGTGCGACGCGTCCGGTGGATCAGGCGGCGCGTTGGCGTACGCTGGTGGGATTGGGGCAGACCTGGTAGGGTGACCACTGGACGTCCTGCGCGCCCGCGGACGGTATGGCTGCCGTCCGCCATCTCGGCGCGAGCCCGCGGCATCACGCCGAGACGGCAGACCGCCGCCACACAGACCGCAGGCGCGCAGTAGTGTCGCGGTAAGGCGAGATGCCTCCGTGCGAGCCGCAAAGGCGCAAAGGGGTCCGCAAAGGGGTCAGAGTCGTTTTGCCGGACCCCTGCAAACACCGGCAAGGGGTCAGAGTCGTTTTCTCACATCGTGTTCTCTCACGCTCGTTGGGCTAGGGCAGACCTGATAGGCGCTGCGGCTGGTTCGCGTGTGGAGCGGCCTTCGTTTGAGCTGACGGCACGAAGGCAACCGAGATACCCAAGGCCACCGAGCCGATTCCGCACGTGCTGCGTTCAGTTTATTGAATGAACAGAACAGCCTCCAACGCGAGACTCGCGTGGCCATACGAGGACCTTGGATGCCTCGGTTGCCTTGGTTGCTTTCGTGCGATCGGTTCCTCGACCTCAGCCCACGCGCGCCGCACCGTGGCCTCCGTGCCTCACATGCCAGCGTGAAAGCCGTTCCAACCCACTAGCCCCTTCCACCGAGCCATGTGAGTTTTCCGAGCATGGACGCCACTACTCATCTGCTGCCCAACCGCCGTGACTTTTCCGGCGACGACCTGATTTTCACGCTCAATGCCGCCGCGCAGCAGCGGGCGGCGACCGGAGCACGTGTCATCAACGCGACCATTGGCGCGCTGTACGACGATCAGGGCACGCTGGTGGTGCTCGATACCGTGATGGAGCAGTGGAAGCAGCTTACGAGCGCGGAGATCGCACCGTACGCGCCCATTGGTGGCGACCCCGCGTTCCTGCTCAACCTCGCGCAGCGGCACTGGCCGTCGCTGACGTCGCTCGGCGCGGGTGTCGCCACGCCGGGCGGTACCGGCGCGCTCGCGCTGACGCTCAAGAACTTGCTCGAGCGCGGCAATACGGTGCTGACGGCCGCACCCTACTGGGGGCCGTACGCCACGCTGGCGATCGAGGCGGGGCAGACGCTCACGACGGTGCCGTATCCCGATGTGCACGTGGGCATCGATCTTGGCGCGTGGGAGGCCGCGTGCCGCGATGTTCTCGATGCGCAGGGGCGGTTGCTGCTGTGGCTCAACGACCCGTGTCACAACCCCACCGGTCGCAGCTTCAGCAAGGCCGATCGCACGGCGCTCATGGATGTGCTGCGCGATGTGTCGAGCCAGGGGCCGGTCACACTCGTGCTCGACCTCGCGTATCTCGACTACGCGCGCAATCCGCAGGAAGTGCGTGACGCGCTCGACGAGTACGCGGCCTTTGCGGCCGAGGGGAACGTGCTCGTGGGTGCGTGCCTGAGTCTGAGCAAGGCGTACACATTGTACGGTGCGCGCGCCGGTGCGCTGGTGTTTCCGTGGACGCACGACAAGGCGCTGCAGGGCGCGCTCATCACAAGCTGCCGCGGCACGTGGAGCAATTGTGCGCGCGGTCCCATGAGCGTGCTCAATCGCATTTCGAAGGACCGCGCGCTGCAAGCGTCGCTCGAGCAGGAGCACGCGCAGTGGCGCACGTTGCTCGCCGAGCGTGCCACGGCGGTAGATGCCGCCCTCAAGGCCGAGGGCTTTCCGGGCGCGGCATACGACGGCGGGTTTTTCGTCACGCTCGACGGCGGCGCGAACCCTACGGCCACCGGCGATCGCATGCAGGCGCACGATGTGTTCGTGGTGCCCATGCCCGAGGGGCTGCGTGTTGGCATCTGCGCCATGAGGGCGGCTGACGCGGGCCGGTTCGCGGGCGCGTACGCGGCGGCGATGCGGGGGTAGTGTTGGTGTTGGGCTGGCAAAAGGCCCCCAAAGGGGTCAGAGTCCTTTCGAGCCCACCATTACTCGGCGCACACACCGGCAAGACCGTCTTCGCGGCGCCCGACTGGTCGGGCACCGGCTTCGGCGCCGTGGTGTCGTGCGCACGGTCCGCGAATCGATCGTCGCGTTTCCACATGGCAGGATCGGCGATCAGCGCGGTCACCTGCAACCCGGCCAGTGCCGCGCGATTCGCTTCGCAAAGATAGCCCGCGTCGGCGGTGATGAGCGTTGCGCTCGTGCGGAGGGCCGCCAGCGCGTCGACGACGGGGAGCCGCAGTTCTTGTGCGGAGCCGGTGCCATGGGCCTGGGCGTCGACCATGATTGGGTGTTTCGCCTCGACGGCCGCGACGCCGGTAGAGCCTTGGATGACGCCTTTATCCGTCGCCATCTTTGCGCTCTCCCTGTCGGTGCGATTGTTCTTCCGCACCCCGCCCGTCGGCCCGTGGCGATCCGTCGGATGCGTCACCAGCCACGCGCGCAGTTGCTCGGCATCCTTCGTCGGCCGCGCGCCATGCGCCGTTGTCTTGGCGGCGACGTCGGGCTCGAGCTTCTGTGCGTCCGTCGCGCGGCGCCGGTCGAGCAATATCTTGGTGGCGGCTTCCAACTGCTCGGCGCGCTGCGTGGACTCGGCCCGTGTGCCGCTCCGATGGGTGAAGGCGCTGCTCGGCAACTTCACGCCATCGATCGTAACCATGTCGCGTCCGATCAAGCCCAGGCCGTCGCACCCCGCCAGCACCGCCGCAAACACCTGGGCGATGTCGTTGCGCAGCGAGCTCACGAAGTGGGCGATGGTCGGGAAATGGGGCGTGGTCATGCCACACCCCGCCATGAGCGTTACGTGCTCCTCGCACACGCGTTTGGTGGCCCGGCTGCGCACGATGCCTTGGGAATAGGCGAACAGCACCACCTTGCGCCACATGGCCGGCGGGTACGCCGGCGCATCGGTTGCGTAGTCTCGGAACCGGGCGTCGAAGTGGGCGAGATTCCCTTCGTGATCGAGCAGGTGATTCAACGCATGCTCGAACGTACCACGCAGCGGCTGGCGCGCGAGGTCGACGCTCAGAAGCTGCGGATTGGTATCGAGGAGCTTGTTGCGGGCCACGGCGAGAACTCGACAACGGGGCGAAACGACACCACCTTTGACGCATGACCAACCCGTCGCGTGCCGTCAAGTTCCGTTTCCACATTGGCCTCTTTCGGGACTTATCCTACAACCTCGTTCGGCAGAAGAAAATGGACATTGTCGTCATCGTAACGAACAGCAGGATTACGTTACAACTGACCGAACGGACTGAAGACGTCCTAATTGGAGAGAATCCAAGAGTCCCAAGATTTCCAGATGACACTCTGTGGGAGTCCCCAAACCACCGCTTTCGCCACCGACCCTCCTTGGCAACAACAGAGCACCATCTACTCGTCCGCGGAAAAAGGTACAGCATCATAAGCGAGGGTGTTTCGCTGTCAGCAATCAAGGCGCTTCTGTCAGATGATGAGATCGTGAATTGACTATTCCAGAGAGGCTTTGTTACCGAACGATATCGCGATGAGCAATGAGCCTACCAATCGCATGCAACGGACGCGGATGAGCCGCGCCGCTGATGCGGAGCGTACGGCAGCTTCCGACTTTCCTGAGACGTCATCGCCTGACTCGTCGCGACACGAATGACGAGCGTTGGCTCAGCGAGTCCGAGGCGACAGACTTCCTTGTGGGCACGACACGCGTCATGCTGGACCGGGCGTACCGCACGACGGTGCGCGCGACGGACCGGAACGAGCTGTACGCTCCCGTCGTGGGCCTGTGGTTTCGGGTCTCGCGTGCCCGCGGGACCAGTGAAGAGCGCGTAGAGGTGGTCATCACGCGTGAATCGGTATTCGTTCAACCGACATCACGTCGGTGTGTCGTGCAGACGCCGTTAACGCGTCGCTGAGTACGCGGCGTAGCGATTACGGTTGACGGCTCCCGCCGTTGCTCGACCCATAAACGCTTTCGGGTTCGCTGCTCACGCATCTTCCACTACCGGTTTGGCGTTGCTCGGGCGATTACCTCGCGATACACGCGACCCCGGGTCGCTTTTGACGCCACTATCCGTCGGGAGTTCCGCGTGCGGCTCCTCGACAGTGACGGCTTTCGCGTCATGACCGCGGCGAGGTATCCGATGTACATGGATTTCATCTGGTTGTAGAAGACCGCGCGCTCGAAACTGTTCGACGCGGTCGCGCCACGAGGATTGGCGCCCACACGCGGTTCGCAGAAACTGATTTGTCGTCGGCCGCTCATTTGGAATCGGGACGTGCCGACCGCGATGGATGAACTGCTCACGCTTGTCGGAGCGTATGGCCCAATGACCCCACCCGACTGGGTCACCGCGCTCTTTGGGCGCGATAAGGAGCTGTTGGCGCACGGCGCCGGCACCACTGCCGTACACGGACGCGGGAGATAGGTCGGGATTCCCGCCAGGCTCGCCAGTCGTGCAAATGGCACCATGCGCGAAGGTTTGGTGACACACTGTTCAAGTCGCGCAGCCATGTTGCGGCCATGCCTGCTTGCACTTTCTGCTACCCAGCCTGCACACTATGGCTATGCCTGCGCTTGCCGATCACCGCTGGACCGCCGCCGAAGTCCAGGCGCTCCCTGACGACCCGTTGCAACGGACCGAGTGTGTGGACGGGGTGCTGCTGGTGAGCCCATCGCCGCGCACCGTGCATCAATCGGCGGTCACCGAGTTGACGCTGCTCCTCGGCCCGCTGGTGCGTGCTTCGGGCGTGGGTGCAGTCATGTGTGCTCCGTCCGACTGGGTACTCGATCCGCACACGCTCGTGCAGCCGGATGTCTACGTGACGCCGCTGTTCGACGGGCGTCGCCCGCGCACCGACGACGAACGCGGGCACCCGGTGTTGTTCATCGAAGTGCTGTCACCAGGCACGGCCCGTTTCGACCGCGTGGTGAAGCGCGAGCGTTATCTGCGCGCCGGCATCGAATACTGGATTGTCGACCTGGACTCGCGGCTCGTCGAGCGCTGGCTGCCGGGGGAAGACCGGCCGACGATTCACGCGGTGGAGCTGGTGTGGACGCCGGCTGGCGCCAGCGCGCCGCTCGTGATCTCGTTGGAGCCGTTCTTTACCGAGGTACTGGGGCCCGTGTAGGTAGTATCGACGCGACGCCGTTCACATGCGCCCGTACTTGCGCAGCACCTGCACCAGCCGCGGACCGGAAAGCCCGTTCAGCCGCAGTCCATCCGCGCCAATCATTGTGTCTGCTGCCAACATCGCATTGACCACGGCTTCTTCGGTGGCCTCGATGGTCGCCCGGAAATAGCTATCGAGCATGTCGTTCGGTAGCATGTCGGCGGCTCGCACCGCGGCATCGTCTGCGGTCGCGCGGTTGGCCGTCGAGAACGCGAGGAACAGATCACCTGAGCCGTTGTCTGCGGCGCTGCCAAGCTTGCCCAGTCCCATGCCTGCCCGCTTGGCGATTCGCTCGAGCTGATGTGGCAGCATGGGTGCGTCGGTGGCGATGATGATGATGATCGACCCACGCCCGGTCACTTTGTCGTCATGATTGGCTGGCGCGTCCGGTGTGCCGGCCGGTGTGCATTTCGGCACGCCCTGCAGCCACACACGAGCGGGGCGTTGGTCGAGCGTCGTGCACAACCCGGATTCTCCCTCAAGGTCACGCCCGACAGGCGCGCCGAGTACGGCGAGATCTCCGCCGTAATTGCATTGCACGAGAATGCCCAACGTGTAGTTGCCGCCACCGGGCTTGGGAATGAGACGCGACGAAGTCCCGATGCCACCCTTGAATCCGTTGCACCCCATGCCGGTGCCACCACCTACGGCGCCTTCGGTAACGGGGCCCGGTTTTGCGGCATCAAGCGCCGCCCACGCATGCTCGGGCTTTACATGCCCACCGTCGGCATCGTTGAGCAGATCGAACGTTTCTCCCACCACGGGATAGGTGAAGATGAAATGCCGTCCCTGGCGGATCTGCCATTCGATGGCCGCATCACGCACCGTTCCCACCGAGTGCGTCCCGGTGATGAGGATGGGCCCCTCGAGAAAGCCGGATTCCTTCACCCAGTTCGTGCCGGTCATGTCGCCGTTGCCGTTCTGATTGAAAGTGGCGGCCATGACAAAATCCCAGTCACCTTTCGCCCGCGGCAGAATGGCGGTCACCCCGGTGCGCACCGGCCCTTGCCCGCGCACGACCGGACCGGGATTGCCACGAACAATTGTGACATGTCCTACCGCGACGCCGGGCACATCGGTAATGGCGTTGTATACACCCGGGCGGCCCGGAAAGGGGATGCCCAATGCTCTTCCGCGTGGCTGCGGTGCGGTAGACGGCGCGGATGCCTGCGCATTGGCGACCATCGGCAGCGCAACGCCGAGTGAGAGCAGCGCTACGCGCGCTAAATATGTGAACGACATCATCTGAGTACCGTCCTCAACCCTTAAGAAGATCGCCGGTCGCAGATTTCCCACGCCGGTATTCCATTGCACGCGTTGCACGACGCGGGGATATGTTCGCGAGCGCAAGCGTTCGACGACTCCGTTCAACGACTCTGACCCCTTGAAGCCCGACCCCTCGAAGCCCCCAGCCAAGCTACCGGCATAGCCCCACGCTCGCGAGCACCCTTGACACACCGCACCCTCGGCAGTCCGCTTCCTGGACGCGCCCTCACATTCTGCCTCACCCCGTGCTTCGACTCCGTCCATACCCATCTGTCGCGCTCGTCGCGACACTGATCACGACGCTCCTCGCGATCTCCCCTGTCCGCCGTGCCGGGGCGCAGACGTTTACGCTCACGGTCCCGGCGAACGCCGCCACATCGTCCATTACGGGGCGCGCGTTTGTCTTCGTGTCGCGCACCGATCGCACGGAGCCGCGACTCCAAGCCGGCGCACGCCGTGGCAGCGAGCCATTCTTCGGCGTCGATGTCGAACAGCTGGCGCCCGGCCGCAGTGTGATGATCGACACGACGGTGTTGGGCTATCCGCTGCCGTCGCTCAAGGCACTGCCGCCCGGAGAGTACTTCGTGCAAGCGCTGTTGCTGCCGTACACCAGATTTTCACGCGCTGACGGCCATACGATCTGGGCGCACATGGATGCCTGGGAGGGACAGCGCTTCAACGACGCGCCGGGTTCACTCGTGAGCGCCATCCAGAAGGTGCGCCTTGATGGTTCCTCGCGCATTGCGCTGTCGCTCGAACGCACGTTGCCGCCAGTTCCCGCGCTCACCGACACCGAATGGGTGCAGCGCTTCCGCATGTCGTCCACCCGCGTGAGCACGTTCTGGAATCACGACATGCCGTTGGGTGCCGTCGTGCTGCTGCCCAAGGGCTATGCCCAGAACCCAACCAAGCGGTATCCGGTCGTGTATACGGTGGGGCACTTCAGCGAGCGCGCCCCCTTCGGCTTCACCTTCGACGGATGCGAACGGGAGGAGACGGCCGCCGCGCGTACCGCACGGCTTGCACGGAGTGCGCGCGAGACGGGGTGTGAATTTCAGCAGGCGTGGACCAGCGGCACGGTGCCGGAGTTCATCGCGGTGTTCATTCAGCATCCTACACCGTTCTACGACGACAGTTATGTGCTGAACTCCGCGAACAACGGGCCGTACGGTGACGCGATCACGAAGGAACTGATTCCCGAGATCGATCGTCGGTATCGCACCATCGCGTCGTCGCATGCCCGCCTGCTGACCGGAGGGAGTACCGGCGGCTGGGATGTGCTGGCGTTGCAGATCCACTACCCCGACGTATTCGGCGGCGCGTGGTCGTTGTATCCCGATCAGGTCGACTTCCGTCACTACCAGTTCGGGAATATCTACGCCGATGCCAACGCCTATACGCTGCGCGACAACAGCTGGCTTGCGCCAAAGGAAGTTCCGGCCAACCGCTCGCCTGAGGGACTCACGGAGCTGACCATGCGCGAGGAGAACAGCGCGGAACTGGTCATCGCCACCAAGGGACGCTCAGGCGGTCAGTGGGATGGGTGGCAGGCGGCCTGGGCGCCGGTTGGCGCGGACGGATACCCCATGGCGCTGTGGGACAAGCGCACGGGGGTCATCGACCGCACGGTCGCCGAGTCGATGCGCAGTAACGGCTATGATCTGCGCGAGTACCTGGAGCGCAACTGGAGCACCCTCGGCCCCAAGCTGGTGGGCAAGCTGCATGTCGCTGTGGGCGATATGGACAACTACTTCCTGAACCTCGCGGTCTACAAGCTCGAGTCGTTTCTCGAAAGCACCAAGGAGCCCGGGAAGGGGCCGTACTACGGCGGGCGCGTGGACTACGGACGCCCCCTCAAGCCGCACGGCTGGCAGCCGTGGAGCAATCAGGAGCTGCTGCGCCTCATGGAGGCGCAGGTGAAGCGCAATGCTCCGCGCTGACGCTACGCCGTAGTCCGCCGGACTGCATATTGGCCTGATGCCCACGCCATCACCCACCTCCCGCGAGAAGCTCGGTCCCTGGACCGCCACCGCACTCGTCGTCGGCAACATCATCGGCATTGGCGTGTTCATGCTCCCCGCGTCGCTCGCGCCGTACGGCGCGGGCAGTTTCATGGGGTGGGGACTCACGCTCATCGGTGCGCTGTGTCTGGCGTGGGTGTTCGCGGTGCTGGCGCGACAGCTCCCGCGCGCCGGCGGCGCGATGGGGATCGTGCGGGTGGCGTTCGGCGGTGACGTCGCCTTCCTGAACGCCTGGGGATACTGGATCGCAACCTGGGTCGCGAACGGCATCATCGTCATCGGGGCCGTCAACTACCTTGGCACACTCGTTCCAGTGATCGGCGCGTCGCGGCCCTTGGCAGCCGTCACGGGCGTGGCACTGCTCTGGCTGTTCGCGGGCATCAACCTGCTGGGGCTGCGCACCGCTGGACGGGTGCAACTGGTCACGACAGTGCTCAAAATGTGGCCGTTCATCGCCGCCTTCGCGGTGGTCGTGATCCTGCTTGGCACACAGGGCACCTCGGTGCTGCAGCCCATCGACTCCTCGCAGTTCACCCTTGGCATAGCCGCGACCACCACGACGCTCACGCTGTACACAATGCTCGGCATCGAGTGTGCCGCGCTCCCCGCCGACGCGGTCGACAACCCCGAGCGGGTGGTGCCCCTCGCGACCATGGCCGGGACGCTGTTGTCGGGTGCCGTCAACATGGCACTCTGCGTGTCGATTGTGCTGTTCATGCCGGCCGCGACGGTCGCCAACTCGTCGGCGCCACTCGTGGACTTCATCGCCCGGGGCATCGGCCCTGTCGCGGCGTCGATCGTGTCGGTCGCGGTCGTGATCAGTGCGCTGGGATGCTTGAACGGCTGGATCTTGCTGACCGGTGAGATTCCCACCGGCCTGGCGGAAGCCGGTGAACTGCCTGCGTGGTTCGGCGTGCGCAACGCCCGTGGTGCGTCGGTGAACAGTTCCCTTGTGAGCCACGCCCTCACGACCGTGCTGATCGTGTTCAACGCCACGTCGGTGATGAGCGACATCTACACCTTCATTGTGCAGTTGGCAACGGCGACGGCGTTGATCCTTTACGTTCTCGTACCGCTGGCGGCGCTGCGCTTCATGAGGAAGGGTTCGGTGCCGCGCAGCAGCGGTCTCACGGTCGCATCGATCGTGGCGCTGCTGTTCGGTGCCGTGGCGATCGTCGGTTCCGGAGCGTCGGTGGTCGCATCGGGAACAGTGATGACACTGGCGGGGTGGCCACTGTACCGACTGATGAAGCGGCGCGCGGTGGCGATGGTGTGATGTTCACGAGGCCGGCGCTGCTCCACGACTACTTCGATCGCTCCGCGCGGGAAACGCCAGACGAAATCGCGCTCGATATCCCGCCGGGAGTCGGCCGCGCCCAACGCGTCACGCTGACGTATGGAGCGCTGGAAGCGCGTGCCGCCAGCGCGCAGGCACGTCTTGCGGAGCGCGTGCATGGCGAGTCGCTGGTCTCGCTCCTGCTGCCGCGCACAAGCGTCGATACGTACGCCATGCAGCTTGGTGTGCTCCGCGCCGGCGCGGCATTCCATTGCATTGATCCGTCGTTCCCCGACGAACGCATTGCGGCACTGCTCGCCGACGCCGAGCCGGTAGCCGTGGTGACCAATGCGGCGGGCGCGGCTCGCCTCGCGACGATGAGCATCCCGTCGCTGTTCGTGATCGACGTGGAGTCGCATCCACTCGAGGCGCTGCACGCCGTGGCATACGTTGCGCCGTCGTGGCTTACACCATCGACGCTGGCGTATGTGGTGTATACGTCAGGCACTACGGGAAAGCCGAAAGGGGTGGCGGTCGAACACCGCGCGATCGCGAATCTGGTGGCGTCCGATGGCGATACATTTCGTCTCTCGCCGAGCGATCGCGTGGGGCAGGGATCGTCACATGCGTATGACTCCTCGATCGAGGAGATGTGGATGGCGTGGTCTGCCGGCGCTGCGGTGGTGGTGATGGACGACGCGACGGTCCGTGCGGGACCCGAGCTGACTGCATGGTTGGACCGCGAGCGGTTGACGGTACTCTGCCCGCCACCGACGCTGCTGCGCTCGATGGGGTTGCGCGACGCGGCCGAGCGTTTGCCACGCCTGTCGTTGCTGTATGTCGGCGGCGAAGCGCTGACGCCGGATGTGGTGGAGAGTTGGGCCCCCGGACGCCGTCTGGTAAATGGCTATGGCCCCACGGAGTGCGCGGTGACGACGGTGCGCGCCGAGATCACACCGGGGCAGCCGGTCACCATTGGTACGCCGATCGCGAACGTGCAGGCGTGGGCGCTCGACGACGCACTCGCCGTCGTGCCTGATGGCGTGCGGGGCGAGCTGTGCCTGGGCGGCGCCGCGCTGGCGCGTGGATACTGGCGCGACCCCGCAATGACCGCACGCAAGTTCGTCGAGCACCCCACGCTTGGACGGCTCTATCGCACGGGCGACCTCGTGCATCGTGATGCCAACGGCGAATTCACCTGCTACGGCCGCACCGATACACAGGTCAAGATCCGCGGCTATCGGGTGGAGCTCGAAGAAATCGAGACGCATCTGTCTCGTGTTGCCGGTGTGCGTGCTGCGGCCTGTCGCGTGGAGCACCATGGACAGCGGCAGCTGCTGGTGGCGTTCCTCGTTGCCAGCGATGCGGCAGCGCTTCCGGACGTGAGCACCGTTCGGGATGCCGTGAGTGCACACCTTCCAGCGGCCCTGGTGCCCTCTCGCTATCTGTTCATCGACGAACTGCCGGTGAGCGTGAGCGGCAAGCTCGATCGCGCGGCGCTGCCGGCGGTAGCGATGTCCGATGAGGCGGCGTCGGGCGGCGAGAGCGGGCCGATGCCCGCTGATGTCACCGACGAGACACTGGAAGCGTGGATTGGTGCGTCGATGCAGCGTGTGTTGCGGACGACACGACCCATTGCGCCTGATGCCGACTTTTTCGCGGAGCTTGGCGGCGATTCTCTCGCGGCGGCTGAGCTGTCAGCGGCCCTTGGCGAAGCGCCGGAGACGGAAGCGATCACGGTGGCCGATCTGTATGGCGGACCGACCGTGGCGCAGATTGCCGCGCGCGCGCGGGCGGCGCCGCGCCCATCGCACGCCCAGACGTTTCGTGAGCGGGAGCCGGGAGCGTGTCCGTGGCTGGTGACTGCAGTGCAGGCGTTGCTGCTGCTGTTGCTGGGCGTGGTCGGATCGTGGGCGGGTTTCGCGCTCGTGTTTGAAGCGGTGCCGGCGGTGGTGACGACCGTCGGTCTCTGGACCAGTATTGTCGTCGCCCCGTTCGTGGGTCTGGCAGCACTCTGTGCCTACGGCTTCGCGGCGACGGTGCTGGCCATCATGGTCAAGCGGCTGCTCATCGGGCGGTACGTGCCCATGCGCAGCGCCGTGTGGAGCGGGTTCTACTTGCGGCACTGGATCGTGATGCGTGCCGTCGGGCTGATTCCGTGGAGGCTCATCGAAGGGACGCAGTGGCAGCTCGCCGTATTGCGCGCACTTGGTGCACGCATTGGAAGCGGCGTGCATATCCATCGCGGGGTGCGGCTGGCCGAGGGTGGGTGGGACCTGCTGGACATTGGCGACGATGTGTCGATCGGGCAGGACGCGCAGCTGCATCTCGTTGACCTCGACAACGGCGCACTCGTGATTGCGCCGGTCGCCCTCGCGCGTGGCGCGACGCTCGAGGTGCGGAGTGGCGTGGGCGGTGGCGCGAGTGTGGGAGTGGACGCCGGTCTCACGGCGCTCTCGTATCTACCAGCTGGCGCGTCCATCCCTGATGGCGAACGGTGGTCGGGTGTACCGGCGGAACACGCGGGAGACGAGACGCTGCCGCCGCGCTGCACGCCCACGCTCGGTACGCACCAATTCGATGCCGCGCTGCTGGGCGCGCGTCTCGTGCTCGCGGTGCTCTTTGCGCTGCCGTATGAGATTGCGGCGTTGGCGCTCGTTGCCTGGTACGGTCTTGATGTGGACATGCTCCGCGGTGGTTTTGGCTGGCCTGACCTGCGCACACTGCTGTTGTCACTGGTACTGCTGGGTCCCATGCCGCTGACGTGTGTGGTGGTGCTTCGCGCACTCGTGTCGCGCGCGCTTGGCGCAGTGCCGGTGGGCGACATGAGCCGGTGGAGCGGCGACTATGTGCGCGTGGTGCTCAAGACCGAGCTGTTGAACAGCACCAATACCTGGCTGAGCGGCACGCTCATGTGGCCCATGTGGCTGCGCGCGGCCGGCATGCGCATTGGGCGCGACTGCGAGATCAGTACGATCATCGATGTGGTGCCGGAGCATGTGACCATTGGCGGGTCGACGTTCTGTGCCGACGGCGTCTACCTTGGCGGCGCGCGGGTGTCGCACGGCACGGTCACGCTCGCGCACACCACGCTCGGCAATGGGGTGTTCCTCGGCAATCACGCGGTCATTCGTGCGGGGCAGACGATATCCGACGGCACGCTCATTGGTGTCTCCACCACGGTCGACGAGAGCGTCGCGCGGAAAGGGACGGCGTGGTTCGGGCAGCCGGCCTTCGCGATGCATAGACGGCCGCCCGATGATGCCAATCGAAGCGTGACCTACGAACCGTCGCTCGTCCGCTACGTGAACCGTTGGTTCTGGGAGCTGCTGCGGTTTGCGCTGCCGCTGCCGCTGCTGGCCGTGACGATGCTCTGGTCGTGGGCGCTGGTGACTTTCAGCGTGGGCGCGTCCATTGGCTGGACGTGGCTGGTGGTGGTACCGGGGGTAACGCTCGCGAGCGTCGCGATCCTTCCGTTGGCGCTCCTGCTGCTCAAGTGGGTGTTGCTCGGCAACGTGAAACCGGGGGAGCACCCGCTCTGGTCGTGCTGGTGCAGCCGGTGGGACTTTTTGTATGTGGCGTGGGGGGAACTGGTACAGCCGGCGCTGGTCGCGCTCGAGGGCACGCTGCTGTTGTCGGTGTACCTGCGCGCGATGGGGATGACCATTGGCAAGCGCGTGGTGCTTGGTCGTGGCTTTTCACAGGTGGTGGACCCGGACATGCTGCACTTCGGTGATGATGCCACCGTGCAGTGCATGTTTCAGGCGCACACGTTCGAAGATCGCATTCTCAAGATCGACACGGTGCACATTGGTGCCGGTGCGACGGTGGGGCAGACCTCGGTGATGATGAACGGGTCGTCGGCCGGCGACGGGACGCAGGTGGCGCCGCACACGGTGGTGATGAAGCAGGCGCGGTTGACGGCGGGGCGGAGCTACGAGGGGAGTCCGTCGCGGCTTGTCAGCGGGTGATTCGGCCCCCGGTTTACAGCGGGTACCGTTGTTTGCGCTCGACGGTGTACGCCCACCACGGCTGCGGCGGCTCGCCATTGAGGAAGCGTGAGACGGAGATGAACACATCGAGCACGCACGGATCCTGTCGTACGCCACTGTGCACGCACAGGCGCTGGTACAGATCGTACGGATCCGCGTTTACCAGCTGCTGCGGGGATGTGTAGCCGAGCGCGACAAAATCGCCGGCCATGGCGGGGCCGATGTTCGGGAGATCCGTGAACATGCGGAGGCGCATGCGGTCGACTTTCGCGGGGTGCATGCTGCAATTTACGCGACGGCTCGTCAATCACCACCAATACCGTATTCATGAGTACAGCGGAAGCCGACAATGTGGAAGCCGACTATCACGAGCTCTGCGCCTACACCCTCACGCGCGGCGACGCCGCCTTCGTGCATCAGCACGTGGTCGATGCGTGGGCGGCGCAACAGGCGACCACCCGATCCAAACCCATCGGGGTGTTCTTCGCGCTGCTGGGACTCTATCTGCATGTGGAGCACGGATGGACGGGGAAGGCTGTGCAGCGTCTGCATATGCAGCTGGCCAAACGACCTGAACCATGGCCGGTGGGACCGTTACCAGATTCGCGCGGTATGATGAGTGCGACGGACGTCATGGCCGTGCCGCCGGGCCCCGCACGCGATGCCGAGATCAGCCGGTGGGCGGCGTCGGTCTGGGAAGCCTTCGTCGACAGTCGCTCAACCATCCAGGCCCTGCTGCGCCGGCGTGGCGTGCTGTGAGGGGATGACACCGGATGTGACAACCGTGGGCCCCAGCGAGTATGGCCGTGCAACAATGCGGCTCCGTTCCGTCACCTACTCCCGCACCCCGACCATGCCTCTGTCGAAACGTGGTACCATCGTCATGGTCAGCGCTGCCCTCCTGCTGGCCAGCGCCTGCTCCAATGGCACAGGGCCCAACAACGACGCCGTCGATTCACTCGCGGTGCTCCCGCGCGCGCTGTCGACGTCTGAACAGCGGGCGATCAGCGCCGGAAATGATTTTGCGCTGCGTTTGCTGAAGCGGACTACGGCCCGCGAAACCGGCAACGTGCTGCTGTCGCCGCTCTCCGTGTCACTCGCACTGGGCATGACGATGAACGGTGCGGCGAATCAAACCCTTGCCGAGATCCAGCGCACCTTGGGGTGGGGTGAAACACCGCGCGCCGACGTCAATGTGGCGTACCGCGACCTCATGACGATGCTGCCGACGCTCGACGCCAATGTCACGGTGAAGGTGGCGAACGGCATATGGATGCGAACGCCCTTTGTTCCCGACACGGGCTTTGCGGGCGATGCGCAGCGCTTTTTCGGTGCGCCGGTTGCCAGCTTGGCGACGCCGCGCGCGATGTTCGATGCCGTGAATGCGTGGGGCAATCGCGAGACGAACGGGATGATTCCACAGGTACTGACAGACGAGCCACCGAAGGATCTGCTCATGCTGCTGGCCAACGCGGTGTACTTCAGCGGCAGGTGGCGCGATCGCTTCGACGTGGCCGAGACGCGGCCGCTACCGTTCACGCGTGAGGGACGTGCACCGGTCAACGTGCCCATGATGTCGCGCAAGGGTGGCTTTGCCGGCTATCGCGATCCGCAGCTGCAAGCGGTGGAGCTAGCGTACGGCAACAGCGCCTACACGATGCTTGCGCTCATGCCCACCACGCAGCCGGTGGGCCAGCTGGTCGCGACGCTCGACACCACCCGCCTACAGCAGGTGATTCGCGGGCTGCGCCCGGCAGACAGTGGCGAACCGCTTGTGCTGCCACGGTTTTCGCTTTCGGGGTCGCTGGCGCTGGCGGACGACCTCAAGGCGATGGGGATGCCGCGGGCGTTCACGAGCGACGCGCAGTTTCCCCGCTTGGTGGCGAACACGCCTTCCCAGCTGGAGTTCGTCCAGCATGCGGTGAAGGTGGACGTCGATGAACAGGGCACGCGTGCCGCTGCCGTGACTGTCGTTGGTGTGATCAGGACATCGCTGCCTGTCGGGTACACCTTCGACCGGCCGTTCGTGTTTTTCATCCGCGAACGACTGAGTGGGACGGTGCTGTTTGCGGGGGTGGTGAGGGAGCCGCTTGCTTGAGCGGTTGAACAACGGGTGTCTGGTCCGGCGGTTTACTGGCCGACGGCACCAGCCACCCGTAGTTCACCAATTCCAAGCGAACGCCGCTAGTCTTGCGTCAGCTTCTTCGGCGCCGGCGGCGTCTGATACTTGTCGAACCAGCTCCGCAGATACAGCTGGGTACGCAGGAAGTTGGACGGGGTGCTGCTGGTGCCGTGCCACTCGTTATTGAAGCGCACCATGGCCGTTGGCACGCGCAGCACCTTGAGTGCTTCGTAGTACTCCTCTGTCTGCCCCATGGGGGTGCGCAGGTCGTTCACGCCGGTCATGAGCATGGTGGGCGTGCGCACGTTGCCCACATACATGATGGGCGAGCGACGCAGATGCTCGGACGGATCATCCCAGGGCAGCTTTTCGAAGTTGCGGTACCAGCTGGGCCCGTCGGTGGTGCCGACAAAGCTGAGCCAGTTGGTCACGGGGCAGTTGGCGCTCGCGGCCGCAAAGCGGTTGGTGTGTCCCACGATCCAGCTGGTGAGTACGCCGCCGCCGGAGCAGCCGAAGACGTACAGACGATTGGTGTCGATGTAGCCGCGATTGATGACCGTGTCGACACCGGCCATGAGATCGTCGAAGTCCTTGCCGGGATACGCGTTCTTGATGGCGTTGCCGAACGCCGACCCATAGCCGGTGGAGCCGCGCGGGTTGGTGTAGAGGGTGATGAAGCCGTTGGCGGCGTGATCCTGCCGTGCGAAGCTGAAGCCCATGTTGTACATGCTGTGCGGGCCGCCGTGAATTTCGAGCATGAGCGGATACTTCTTGCTCTTGTCGAAGTCGGCGGGCTTCACGATCCAGCCTTGGATCTTGTAGCCGTCGACGGAGGTGTACCACACCTCTTCGGTGGTGGCGAGCCTCTTTCCGGCCAGGACGTCGTCGTTCACGTTGGTGAGCGGCTTGATGACCGGTGTGCGCACATCGAAGGTCACGACATCGTTGGGCTTGAGCGGTGAGCTCGCCGTGCCCACGGCCATGAAGTTCTTGCCGATGTCGCTCACGGTGAGAACGTGCGCGCCCTTGGTGACGGCGCGCACATCACCCTTGAGCGAGACGAAGTAGAGATTGCGCGAGCCTTCGTTCTCGACGTTGAAGTACAAGCCGCTCGCATCGGGTGCCCAGAACATGCCGGAGGGTGAGCGATCGAGCTTTTCGGTGAGGGCGCGCGGATTCCGACCGTCGGCCTCCATGACGTACATGATCGCGTCCTTCCACGTGGCGTCGGTGCTGTCGTAGCCGGTGTACGCGATGAGCTTGCCGTCGGGTGACGGGAGCGGGTTGTTGTCGGGACCGTTGCGGCGTGTGAGCTGCGTGATGTCCCCCGTGGCGGCATCGGCGCGATAGATCTCCGATTCGCGCCACGCATACTCCGCGTCCTTGTCGCGCAGCGACGTGAACAGGAACGCCTTGCCATCGGGGGTCCACGTGGTGCCGTTGGCGGCCCACTCACCCGTGGTGACTTGCCGCGGCGTGCCACCGTCGGCGGGCACCGTGAACAGATGGCGCACGCCGTCTTCGATGAAGCCCACGCGATCGGAGCGATAGCGCACCTTGCTCACGACGCGCGGTGGCTCGGTCCACTTGGCGCCCCGCGGCGCCGCCGGCATGTCGATGCGCCACGTGTCGGTGCCGCGCACGAGCATGCCGAAGGCGAGCGTCTTGCCGTCGGGCGACCACTCGATGTCACCCGGTGATTCCGTGAGCCGCGTGATCTGCGTGGTGGCGCCTTCGGCGTCCATGTAGCGCACCCAGATCTGTGCGCCACTGGGCTCGCCGGGCGCGACATACGAGATGCGCGTGCCGTCTGGGGACCACTTGGCGTCGGCGCCCTTCACCAGAAAGCGGTTCTTCGTGCCGTCGGCGTTCATGAGCCACACCGACGACTCGCGCTTGTCATTGAGCTTGTCGATCCAGGTGCGCGTATACAGCACCTGCCGGCCATCGGGGGACAATGACGGGCTGCCGACGTCTTCCCAGTCGAAGTAATCGGCGATGGTCAGGCGGTCCTTGGGCGGCTGCGCGGACTGCGCCTGCAACGCGGGGTACGCGGTGAACAGCGGCAACACGAGCGCCACGGCGCCGGCAATGCGAAAACGGTTGGGCATGGGGTCCTCGGGGGGCAGGGGATCGGTCGTAGCCCAATGCTGCAGCCGGGAACGGGTGGGCGCAACGTGGGGGCTGTGAACTACGGGTGTTTGGTCCGTCGCCAGTAAGTCGCCGGACCAAACACCCGTCGTTCTTCTGGATCTGCGCATTCAACCTGTACGGCAGTTCAGCGCCTGCCCCGGTACTCAATGGTCGACAATCCGGCATCGGCGTTCTTGGCAAACCACGCCTTGCCGTACTCGAGCACATACAACTGTCCGTTGGGGCCAAGCTCCATGTCGATGGGCGCGGAGAACGTGTCGCGCGCGGCAAAGCGTTCCATGGCTTCGTAGTTGCCGTTGGGCGACAGCGTCACGGCCATGATCCAGTGACGGATCCAGTCGTAGATGAAGAATTTGCCTTCGTAGTACGACGGCAGGGCCGTGGCGCCGGCGTTGGGCACGAGGCTCCGGTAGAACACGGGGCCGGCCATCGCGGTGCGTCCGCCTTCGCCCACCTGCGGATAGTCACGCGTGGCGGCGTAGGGATACCAGATGAACGCCGGCTGCGCGGCGGGCAAATCGCGCAGGCCCGTGTTGTTGCGTGATTCGTTCTTGGGCGAACCAGGTTCATAGAGCGCGCCACTCACGCCGGTGGCGTAGTCCCACCGGTGATACGCGTAGTTGTTGCCCACGAAGAGTGGCCAGCCAAAGTTGCCCGCCGCGCGCGCCTGATTGATCTCGTCGTAACCCCGCGGGCCACGCGTGGGGAGCGAATCGTCGGCGGCATCGGGCCCGACTTCGCCCCAATACAACCAGCCGCGCTTCTGGTCGACCGCAATGCGGTAGGGATTGCGGTTGCCCATGACGAAAACTTCCGGCTTCGTATTGGGTGTGCCCGGCGCGAACAGATTGCCCTCCGGAATGTCGTACGTGCCATCGGTCTTGACGTGCAGGCGCAGAATCTTGCCGCGCAGGTCATTCGTGTTGGCAGAGGTGCGACGCGCGTCGTACGGTTCGTGCCCCGCCCGATCGTCGGTTGGGGAGAAGCCGTGACTGGGATACTTCTCCGACTTTTCGTCGAAGGGCGTGGAGTTGTCACCCGTAGAGACGAAAAGCAGGCGTCCGGGCCCGAAGGCGAGCGAGCCACCGGTGTGGCAGCAGATTTCACGCTGCGAATAGAATTGCAGCACGATCTTCTCCGACGCTCGCTTGAGCGAATCGCCATCGAACGCGAAGCGGGACAGCCGGTTCACCGACGTATCGGCCGGGCTGTAGAACAGATACACAAACCCATTCGTCGCGAAGTCCGGATCGATCGTGAGCCCGAGCAGCCCCTCCTCGACGTTCGATCCGTTCTTGCTCTTGTTGTAGACCGCCACCGCCCCGGCGCTGGTGACGCGCTTGTCTGCCGCGTGATACAGCATCACCTCACCACCACGCTGTGCAATGAGCACGTCACCGTTGGGGAGCACCGCCATTTCCGTGGGCTCCGCGAGCGTTCCCATGGTAAGTGACACCTTGCTGAAGACCGAGTCGGCGGGCGGACGCTCGGCGGTTGCCTTGCTGTAGTCGAGTGCCGTGCGCGGCGTACCAATGGCGTAGCGCAGGCCGCCCAGCACATGCTTGAGGAAGAGCGAGTCGGTATACGACTCGGTGGTGTGACCAAGACCGGTATACCACGCCCGGCCGCCATCGACTTCGTGCTGCCACGCGATGGGGTGATTGCCGTTGTTGTCGCCGCCGGTGTAGCTCGATTCGTCGAGCGTAAGGAGCACCTGCAAGTCCGGTTCGAAGCGGCGGTAGTTGTACCACTCATCGCCCCGTTTCCACTCAGCGGGAAGATGCGCCGTCGACGGGTCGTCCGGCTTTGCGACACGCAGCGTCGCCTCCTGCTGCTCTGGATGGCTCTTGAAGTACGCTCCTACGAGGCGACCGTACCACGCCCAGTCGTACTCGGCGTCTGCCGCCGCATGGATGCCCACATAGCCGCCACCCGCCTGGATATACCGCTGCAGATCGATTTCCTGTTCGCGGTTGAGCACGTTCTCCGTGGTGCTGAGGAAAACGACCGCGGCGTACTGCTTGAGCGAGTCTTCGGTAATGCGCGAGGCATCCTCGGTGGTGTCGGCTTGCATGCCGTTGGCCTGGGCCAGTCGCATGAGGGCCACTTTGCCCGAATCGATCGACTCATGTCGATAGCCGGCAGTCTTAGAGAAGATCAGGAGGCGCGCGGGCCCGGCGGGAGCACGGTCGCAACCGGCGAGCAGGACCAGTGCGGCGCTGACGCCGAGAAATCGAGGTGTGCGCATAAACGGGGTGGGATAGACAATACGTGACCGACGGTCAAGCTTACGGCGTTGCGCACTGATGCGCGAATACCGCGTTCGTGAGCGACTCCCCACCCATACCCACTCCCCGCACTGACAGATAGCGATGACGACTCCCATTACAGTTGCCTACGGTGATGGCATTGGCCCCGAAATCATGGAGGCCACACTGCGTGTGATCACGGCGGCCGGTGCACGCATTGCGCCGGAAGTCATCGAGATCGGCGAAAAGGTGTACGCGCGTGGCCAGACTGCCGGTATCGACAGCGCGTCGTGGGATTCGCTGCGCCGCACCAAGGTGTTTCTCAAGTCGCCGATCACCACGCCGCAGGGCGGTGGGTTTAAGTCGCTCAACGTGACGGTGCGCAAGACGCTCGGCCTGTATGCCAACGTGCGTCCGTGCGTGAGCTTTCATCCGTACGTGGCTACCAAGCACGAAACGGTGGACATGGTCATCGTGCGCGAAAACGAGGAAGATCTGTACGCGGGCATCGAGCACCGGCAGTCCGACGAGGTGTATCAGTGCCTCAAGCTCGTGTCGCGTCCGGGGTGCGAAAAGATCGTGCGCTATGCCTTCGAGTACGCGCGTGCCAACGGTCGCAAGCGCGTGACGTGCATGACGAAAGACAACATCATGAAGCTCACCGATGGACTCTTTCACAAAGTGTTCGATGAGGTGAAGGTCGAGTATCCGGAGATCAAGACCGACCACATGATCATCGATATCGGCGCGGCCCGCATTGCGACGCGTCCGGAAGATTTCGATGTCGTGGTGACGCTCAATCTGTATGGCGACATCATCTCGGACATTGCCGCCGAGGTCACAGGCTCGGTGGGACTTGGCGGGTCGTCGAACATCGGTGACCAGTGTGCGATGTTCGAAGCGGTGCATGGTTCGGCGCCGGATATTGCCGGACAGAATGTGGCCAACCCGAGCGGCCTATTGCTCGCGGCGGTGATGATGCTCGTGCACATCGGTCAGGGCGACGTGGCGGAGAAGGTGCACAACGCGTGGCTGGCCACGCTCGAAGAGGGTGTGCACACCGGCGACATCTACCACGAAAAGGTGTCGGAGCTGCGCGTGGGCACGAAGGCGTTTGCCGACGCGGTCATCGAACGCTTGGGGCGCACGCCGACCAAGTTTGCGCCGGTGAGGTACGCCGGCGGGCCGCCCATCGCGGTGGCGGGACGCGTGACGGCCACGCATCCGGCCCGGAAGGAGCTGGTAGGCGTCGATGTGTTTCTGCATTGGCGCGGCGCCGCGTCGGCGCTGGGCGATCAGCTCGCCAAGGTGAACGGCGATGGCATGACGCTGTCGATGATTTCGAACCGCGGCGTGAAGGTGTGGCCGAACGGCCTACCCGAAACGTTCTGCACCGATCACTGGCGCTGTCGCTTCCTGGCAACCGATAGCTCGCATCCGTTGCAGCTGTCGCAGGTGCTGAGTCTGCTCATGCGCATCGGCAACGCACACTTCGACTTCGTGAAGACGGAGCATCTGTACACCTTCGACGGTGTCAGCGGCTTTTCATTGGGGCAGGGGCAGTAGTCCCTTTTCGTCTGCGGTACTCACCGCCACCGGCTGCCGGCGCGACACGCTTTCGCTGGTGGCCGTGGCACGCTGCGTGGCCACCAGTGCAGCGGTGAGTGCGAGGACGCCAGTGAACTGATGCAGGACGCCGAGCGGAATGGGCACCGCGAGCAGCAACGTGGTGACGCCGAGCACGAGCTGCACGGTGACGACCGCCCCGAACGCCACGAGCGCGCGCCGGACGGACTGGGGCAACAGGGCCTGCTGCGCCCGCCACGCCAAGATGAGCACGAACGCGGTCACGCTCATGGCCAGCAGCCGATGGTGGAACTGCGCCGCCGCAGGATTCTCGAAGGCGTTGCTCCACCACGGCGTGAGCGTGCCGTAGCCGGGAGGCACAATCTGGCCACCCATGAGCGGGAATTCGTTGAAGACCTTGCCGCCGCGCAGACCGGCGACGAACCCGCCGGAGAGGACCGTGATACCGAGCAGCGTGGCGGCGCTCAGCACGGCCGCACGCCAGGTGCGCGGCGTCTGCACGCCTTCGTCATGCTCGGCAGCGGTGCGCTCGCGCAGTTCGCTGTAGGTCCACACGGCCACGGCGAGAATGCCGAGCGCGAGGCCGAGGTGGGCGGTGAGTCGGTAGGCACTCACGCTGATGCGCTCGACGAGCCCGCTCTTGACCATGTACCAGCCGAGCGCACCCTGGCCGAGGGTGAGCAACGGGAGCGCGGTGAGCCGCAGCTGCAGCTGGCGTGGAATGCGGCGCTGTACCATGAGCAGCAGCCACGGGATGGCGAAGACGAGGCCGACGGTGCGCGCCACGTTGCGGTGGAACCACTCCCACCAGTAGATCCACTTGAACTGCGCCATGGTGATGCCGGCGTGCGTGGCGCTCGCCTGCGGAATCTGCTGGAATTTTTCGAGCTCGAGCGCCCACGCCGCGTCGCCGGAGGGGGGCAGCGCACCCGACACCGGTTTCCACTCGGTAATGGAGAGGCCGCTTTCGGTAAGGCGGGTGATCCCGCCTACGGCGACGGCAAAGAAGACCGCGATAATGGACGCCAGCATCCAGCGTCGCAAAACGACACGGTCGCGGTCGGGCAGGGCGTTGGGGAGACCAAGATCAATATGTGGTGTCACCCCAGAACGCTCACCAGCGGGCAGACGAGGGTCAAGGGACGGGGGTCAGGGAATGACCACCACGCCGGCTTTGCCGCCAAAGTCGTCATTCACCGGCGCGAGCCCGCGCGGAGCCCGCCACGGGCCGCCGTTTACGCGGACCGCAATCCGGTGTGTACCCGAGGGTAGGGTGAGCTGATGCACGAACAGCTCACCGCGCCGTGCCAGCTGAACGGGTTGCCAGTCATTCTGACTGGTCGCCAGCTCCACGACAGCCTGCGGCGGCGCGGCAATGGAGATGGTGACGGTGCCGACTCCTTCGGCCCGTTGCAGCAGCACTTCGTCCCCGCGGATATCGGGGACGAGCACCACGCTTACCCCTGGTGCGGTACGGGTATCGCCCGAGGTGCGGACGGCGGTACGTAACGCGCGCGCCCGCGTGGGATTCCAGCGCATGGCCACACCGGCATAGCGCGCCTGCGGCACACCACGCACGACATCTGCCAACTGTTCACCAGTCTGTACGATGAGCGTGGTGGTCGCGCTCATGGTAATCGCCGCCGCCACGTTGAAGCCGTCGGCGTTCCCCACGGTGGCACCGACCCCGCGCCGCCAGCCGCGCTGCGCGTTGATCCACAGCGGCCCGCGTTGCCACGACAGCTGCGTGTTCACGTCGTCGAGCGTGTAGCGCGGCGCGATGCGACCAAGCGCGATCCCCGACGCTTCCATGAGCTGATAGTCGTCGCTGTAGCTGCGCTGCAGCGAGGTGCCCACTCGCCACTGGCCGTTCTTGAGCTGCCACTCGGCGCTCGCGCCGAAGGCGTGCCCGCTGCTCGCATTCTGCAGGCGAGACGTACGTCCGGCGCCGGCGGACCCTGACAGCTCCACCGCACGTACACGCCAGAGCTGGCGCAACATGACGGACTGGTTGCCATTGCTTCCCGGAAGCAGGATGCCATTGGTCGTCGCGCTGAGGTCGATATCCGTTCGCGACCACGCGACCGGAAGCAATGAGGCCCGCACGATGTACTGCGCGGCACTGATGCTGTCGCGGGCGATGGTGACGTTCCCCTCGCCGGCTATGGCGACACGATCTCGGGCGTACCAGAGGCCGCCGCCGAGCGACGCGGCAGCGCGTGCGGTGCTGGTGGGTTGCCGGACTCGTGCACCGCCGACGTCGATCCACGCGAGCGAGCGAGCCGGGGCCGACTGCGCGAGGGCGGTAGACGACCAGCATACGAGGAGGGCGAGAGCACGTGGCGTGGTCACGGGTGTACGGTAGCGCAGACCGCCATGGCTGCGCTACGGAGTGCAGAGAACTGCGTTCTCAGTGCTCGGCACTCCCACTCAACAAAGCGAACGGGCGGTCAGCGCTTGACCGGGGGCCGCAGCGGGGCTCGTGTGGCGCTTACTCCCGCCTCCATCTGCTGTTGGATGAGTGAGAGCACGCCTTTGCTCCGGAGCTCCATGGCCGCGTCGGGCGAGAGGCCGGCGGCGATGTCGCTTTGGATGGTGGTGCCGAGTGCGGCGAATTGGGTGGTGGTTGCGCCTTTCACGAGCAGGTCGCGTACGCGTCGTGTGGCAATGGATCGCGATACGCCGCTGGCGACGAGTTCGGAAAGCACGCCGAGGGGGACGGTAAGCGGACGCTGCGGCCAGAGCTGACGCATGTCGCGCAGGGTGGAGGCGGGAATCCCCACTTGCAGCGCACCGGCGGCGGCGGTGAGTTCATCGACGCTGCGTGTAGGCGCCAGTGCACTCGATGCCACGGCGAGTCGTTCCGCGAGTAGCGCGGTGGCGTTGCGAATGCGATCGGGACTCGCGCGTTTGGCAATCCCTTCCCGCACCTTGGTTACGAGCGCCGATGTGGGGAGCCCGCGCGCGGCGGCGTCGGCGATGATGGTGCGCAGCGCGACTCGCGTGGGCTCGTCGGCGATGGTATCGAAGGGAGAGAACTCCTGGGCGCGTACCGGTGTGGTGGCGAGTAGTACGGCGCTGAGCAGGAGTATGGTGTGATGTCGCACGTTACGGCGCCCGCACAATGATCACGGAGCTTGGACGACCGAAGTCGCTGTCGGGCGCTTGTGGTGCGCGTGGATCGACGATCCACCGTTCGCCGTTCACCACGAACGCATACACATGCCGGCCGGGTGCAAGTGGTACCGTGGTGGTCCACGCACCGTGCTCGATCACCAGTGGTGTCGTGGTCTGGTTCCAGTCGTTGAAGTCTCCCACGATCGACACGGTGGTGGCGCCCGCGATATCGCGTGTGTCGAGCACGAACTGCGTGGCGACGCGCAGCTCGCGTGTGTCGGCTGGTGCGTCGACCGCCTGCATGGCGGTTGTGGGGCGTACGCGGTTGGTGCCCGCGTCGTTTGCGACGGCGACCGGAGGTGTTGCCGTCGCGCTCACGAGTGCCCCGTCATCACGCGTCACGTACCCGCGCGCGACGAAGCCGATGGTGAGCGCGGCGGCTGCCATCGTCGTTGCCCGCGCGACTGGCGGCGTATTGAAGCGCCACCAGTCGCACAGATCGCCGAGGCGCGTGACGAACCGCTGTTGCGGTGACCGTGTGCGTCCCGTCGTGGCCGCGAGAATCTGCGCGATGTGACGCCGGTCGACCTCGGGCATGGGTGTGAGGACGGCCTTGACCTGCGCGAGCAGCAGTTCGTCGTCGACAGGTTCGACATTGTCCCGCTCGGTACGGCGATCGCGGTCAGTCATGAAAGGCTCCTTCGCGCATCGGGGCGTCCAACCGGTTGCGGAGTGCGTCGATGGCGCGCTTGACGCGCATGCGCAGGGTCGAGCCCTTGGCGCCGGTGACGATGGTCATCTCTTCGTAATCCATGTCGTTCACATGGCGGAGCAGAAAGGCTTCGCGCTGCTCGGCCGGAAGTTCGGCGAGCGCACGGTGCACGTCGTTGGTGAAGCGGTCGCTGGGGAGGCCGACTGTCTCGACGCTCGCGGCATCATGCGGCACATCACCGTAGTCGAAGACGTCGTGATGCCGCTTGCGACGCACGAGCAGCGTACGACAGCGATTGCCCAGAATGCGGAAGAACCACGGATCGAACGGTGCGTCCTCGCGAAAGCGCGCGAGGTTGTCGTACACCCGCACGAACGTGTCCTGCACCGCTTCCTCGGCGTCTTCGCGATGGCGCAGCATCTGCAACGCAAAGCGCATGGCGCGCGGATGGTAGTGCTCCACGAGCCGCGCAAAGCTCACGCGATCGCCTTGACGTGCCTGTAACAGCACGCGGCGAAAGGCGGTGGCGTCGGAGAGCGTGGACACGGACGTGTGACCCGAGCGTTAGAGCGTCACTTGCGCCACGTTCACTCCCCCGATGGGCTCGAGCGTGCCGTCGGCACTGCGCCGATACTTGAACCAGAGCACGTTGGCCTTTTGGGAAGCCGCCGAGTAGCCACCGATGGCGCTGTACGGTACCACGATGCTCGCGCTCTGCACGAGGGTGGGGCAGCTGTTTCCGCACGGCGGGAAGAGGGCAATGGTCGCCATCTCGCTGTCCACGATCACGTAGCCGATGATGAACTCGGAGGTGTTGCGCAGCGTGAGATTCGGGCGTTTGGCGGTGACTTCGAGTGTGCCGGCCACGATGCCGTTGCGCGGCGGGTCGACGGTGGTGTCGGCCTCGACGGGGGTACGCTCGCACCCCGTCGAGAAAATGGCGAGTGCGGCCAGGGTCAGCAATGATGCGCGATACATGAGTACCTCGATGAGTGGTTCAGGAGGCCATACCTCGTGATGGCCGGTCGCGTCACGGCTCCGGGGAATATGCGGCAACCGGAACGGAGGGCAGCGTATCTCATCGTTACTTCGGTGCCGGTTTTCCGTCTGGTCTGTACAAAGGTGGTGCGATGTCCCGCGCCGCCATCCCTCCGTTCTCTGTTTCATGATTCACGCTCTGGACCACTTTACTGATTCACGCGGCGAGCCACTTCGCGACTTCAGTAAAGGTCGTTTGGCTGCATTCTTCGCGGATCCCCGCGCGTCGACGTGGGAAGACGCGCACGGGGTGACGCTCAACGCGCGGGGAATGACGCTCTGGCAGGCATGGATGGCGCTGGACCCCGGCGCCCCGCGGGAAGGGCGCCACGTGACGATCGACGCGTACGACCGGGTGCAGGTGGTCCGTGAATGGGACCGCATACCGGATGCGGCGATGCTGACGCGGATCGTGCAGGTCGCGCTGGAGACCGCAGCGGGGCAGTAGGCGCTCGTCCCGTCTGCATGTTCCCTCGACGGCCCTTCTGCGTAGCTTGCAGCATGTCGAGCCATCTCCGAATTACGGTCCTCCTGGGCGGCGTTTCCGCCGAACGTGATGTGTCGCTGTCCAGCGGCCTCCGCATAGCGCAGGCGCTGCGCGAAAAGGGGCATGCGGTCATCTGCCTCGACCCGGCAGAGGGGGTGCTCACTCGTGAGACCGAACGGCGCATGCTGGCGGCCGGGGTGGGGAGTGCGCCCCCCTCGTTCAACGCGCTGTCCGGGATGGCCTTCCAGTCGCTGTCGCCGACCTTGGGCACCATGCCCGAGCTCACCGAGGCCGATTGCGTGTTCTTGGCGCTGCATGGCGGCCAGGGTGAAGACGGGACCGTGCAGGCGCTGCTCGACCTCATTGGTGTACCCTATACGGGCAGCGGCCACCTTGCGAGCGCCCTCGCCATGGACAAGCACCTCAGCAAGGTCGTGCTTCGGGCGGCCGGCGTGTATACCGCCGACTGGATCATGGCGCCTACGGATGTGTCGCGGCTCGACGCCGAGGCCGTGGGCCGCGCGCTGGGGTGGCCGGTGGTGGTGAAGCCGTCCAAGCAGGGGAGCACGGTGGGGCTGAGCATCGTGCGGGCGGCCGGCGAGCTGGCCGCCGCGGTGACGGAGGCGTTCCGGTACGACGACGAGGTGATGATCGAGCGGTTCGTACCGGGGCAGGAGCTGACGGTGGGCATTCTGGGCGACGCCGTACTGCCGACGATCGAGATCGTCCCGGCCAAGGAGTTGTACGATTACGAGTGCAAGTACACGCCGGGGATGGCCAAGGAGTTCGTGGCCGAACTACCAGCGCAGGTGCAGACGTTGCTGGCAGACCAGGCTCGTCTGGCGTTCGCGGCGCTCAAGCTGGGCGGCTCCGCGCGGATCGATTTCCGGCTGGACCCGGAGGGGCGTCCATGGTGTCTGGAGGCCAACACGTTGCCGGGAATGACGCCAACCAGTCTGATCCCACAGGCCGCTGCGGCCGCAGGGATCTTGTTTCCCGATCTGTGCGAGCGCATCGTGCAGCTTGCACTCGCGCCGTCGCGGGATCGATAGCCGCACCGACTTCGTTCACTTACCATGAGTTACGTCAGTTACGACGAGTTCGAGACATCGCGTACGCCGAGCGCCGTGTATTGGCTGATCGGGTTGTGCGTGGCCGTGTATTTCGTGCAGGCCACGCTCGTGGGCGATGCGAACATGGCGAACGGGCTGGGCTACGCGCCGGGCGACCTTGCGGCGCGCAAGCTGTGGACGATCGGGACGTACATGTTCGTGCATGGTGGTCTCATGCACCTGCTGCTCAACATGTGGACGTTGTGGTTGTTCGGTCCGCGTGTGGAGCGGTCGTGGGGGGCGAGCACGTTCACGTGGTACTACCTGTGGTGCGGGCTTGGTGGCTGGGCCTTTCACTACCTGTTCCAGTCGAATAGTGGTGTGCTCGTTGGTGCGTCGGCGGCCATTCTTGGTGTCGCGGTGGCGTACGCGTCGCGCTGGCCGGACGACGAAGTGCTGTTTTTCGGTGTCGTGCCCATGAAGGTGAAGTGGCTGGTGGTGTTCATGGCGCTCATCAACATCACCATGGCGTGGCTCGACAGCGGCCGGGCCGGCGGCACGGCGTACGCGGCGCACTTTGGCGGGATGGTGGCCGGGTGGCTGTACTTGCGCGCGCCGAACGTGGGGAGTCTGGACCGGTTTCGCAGCCGCCTTGCGCCGGCGCCCGATTACGGCGACGAGCCGCCGCGTGCGGTGCCCAAGACGAGCCGGCCGCGTGAGCGTGAGCGCGAGACCGACGACATTGTGGCGCAGAGCAAGGCGGCGATGTCGCGTGTGCGTCCGGCGCAGAAGCCGCAGCCGCAACCGGCGCCCGTGGCAACGGTGGCCCCGACGCCGAGCACGGCACTCGACGCGGTGCTCGACAAGATCGCGGCCGAAGGGATCGACAGTCTGACCCCGGCCGAGCGGATGATGCTCGACGAGTGGTCGAAGCGGTTGCGCGATCTGACGTGAGTGGTGGCGCGCCGCGAAGTGGTGCGGCGGCAGTGCGCAACGTGCGCGTGGCCATTTAGTGTTAAGGCATGCCCAAACCACAATTGTTGGAAACGTTTCCGAATCCGTATGCGGATCGGCAGTACGAGATCTACATGGAGACGGACGAGTTCACGTCGCTCTGCCCGCTTGGCGGTGTGGAGACGGACGCGGCGGAGCTCAAGCTGCTCGAAGGCGGCGCGCCGGATTTTGCGACGATCAAGATCACGTACACGCCGGCCGAGCAGTGTCTCGAGCTGAAGAGCCTGAAGTTGTATTTCTGGAGCTTCCGCAACGACGGCATTTTTTACGAGCGCGCGGTGAACCACATTCTTGATGATCTCGTGGCGGCGTGTAACCCGCACCACATGACGGTGGTGGGTGACTTCAACGTGCGCGGCGGTCTCAAGAGCATCATTACGGCGAGCTTCACGCGGGCGTGAGGTACGGGCGCTGGCCCGGCGGTGGGGGCTTGGGGCTGGTGGGCGGGCCGTGCGGCGTCCGTGAAGAGCCTGGCCGCTGCGGGTTCCCTTTGCGATAGGGCCGGATATATTGAAGGGCTCCTGCTTGCGCTTGCGCATGGCGGGGGATGACTGGCTTGGTAGCTCAGTTGGTAGAGCAGCGGACTGAAAATCCGCGTGTCGGCGGTTCGATTCCGTCCCAAGCCACTAACAACATCAATGACTTCCGCCGCGCGGCACGTCTCGATAGGGGCGTGCCGCGCGGCGTTTGTGCGTGACTGAGGGACGTTGGCGGGGAAACTGCGGGACTCGGCCGGGGCAAGTACGGCAGCGCGGATGTGCGGCACAGCGGCACGTCCCTGCTCCACGTGCCTGCTCCACGCGCTTCAGGCCGACGGCGAAACGAACAGACCCTAGCAGATGACAGTGAGATGACGCCGAGCGTTATCCTACCGCATCGAACTGGCGCGAACAGCCGCCTACGATCCCTCCCATATAATCGGGAGTCATCCACGCCTTACCGCGACCATCGAGGTCTGCGAACGCCAACCGCCGCTTCGGCTCGTGGTAAGCACGCTTTACGAATTGGCGCCGTCGTAATCCTGGCGGGCTGTCGAGAGCAGGGCTCCCTCCCGACCGATGTGCCGGATCGTGCGACCGACGCCGACCTCGGCGTGTCGCGCCGGTCGGTGGTAATGGACCCGACGCCGACCAGCTGCGGGGTAGACTGCGTGCTGGTCCCGGGCGACGTGCCCGGCACCACGACGCGCCCACTGAGTACCGGGCCGGATCGCTCCACGGCGGCGAACAGCGTGGCGTGGCCGGACACGCTGTCCAACGCGACGGTTATGCTGATGCGAGTGACCGGCGTCATCCCTCGGGCGTACGTGGGCGCGCTTTCGCCCTCGTTCGCCCATCTGCAGGGCAAGCCCTACAAGCCCATCGATGCCGACGGGGCGTTCTCCGGCAGCTACTGCTTCGGCGAAATTCGCACGGACTTCCGCGTGTCCGGCTTCGTCGAGCACGAGTTGCGCTCGTGCACGTTCTCGAACAACAACAATGACGCGGACAATCTGATCGCGGCGGAGAAGGTCACGGTGGGACGCCTGCGCGGGAGCGGGACGATCCTGCGCACGGGTATGAACCAGCCGACGTGGCCGGGGTGGTTCAATTGCCTCAACGGTCCGTGCGTGATCGCGAGTCAGGCGGAGCAATCGATCACGCTGCACCCGTGGATGGACCGGCTCGCGCTCACCGCGACGCCAGCGGAGGTGTTTGAAGGGGACTTCGTGAGCTTCACGCCGAGTGTAAGCGGCGGGATGACGCTGATTGCCGGGTCGCAGCGCTGGAGGTGGGTGCCGCACAAGCGGGCTATCGGCGGTCAGGCGCAGTCGGTGACGGACACGCAGACGGGCGGGTGCGCCCCCGGGACCGTGACCTGCCGGGTGCGGGTCTATCGCACGGGGAACATGTATCTCCGCGCGAATCTGAATCCGGCGACTGTCAGCGAGCAGGCGTTCGCGAAGGTGACTGTTAAGCCTCTTCAGCTCGTCGCCGAGCCAACGCCTGGCGTTGTCGCTCGAGACCTTAGCCCGGTCACAGTAAGGGTCAGGACCATACCTGAAAGAGTTTTGACTTCAATCTCGATAACGTTAGGCCCGGGCATGTCTTCTCTACGAAAGGCTAGTGCGTTTAGTCTGGCAAACTCGGCGACTGCGTTCAGTGCGAGTTGCAACGCCAGTACCGGTACGTGTACTCTCGCTGGCGGAGCTGCGCCTGCCCCTCTGTTGATCACTGCGACAACAGCGGAAGGGGTCACCCTTACAACAACCGCTGAGGTACAACAGATTCCTTGTCCGACCGGAGATCCGGCAATGGACAAGCCGATTATGCGTGCCATGCTGAAGGAACTACTTCGGCCCACGACAGCGACTGGCAAGGAGTATGCCGGAATCATTGTGCGCAACGCCACGACTGGGATCGAGTCTATGGTTATCGATTCGACGAATCCACAGAACACTTGCTATAGTTCCCATGTCGATGGCACGCTCGTGCCACCCAACTCCGTGCTGGTGCAAATGGCCCACACTCATCCGAATGTCAGCGGTAAGCAGGCTACTTGCGTCAACGCAAAATATAAAAACTTCATGAATAAGGTCCCGAGTGACTTTGATTGGGATTTTTCGGAGATCTTCCCCGAAAGGAGTGTCGTCATCAACCCAAAAATCATGGCTTCGTTCAAGCTTCCGAGCGCTTACGACTCGGTGTACAAGGTAGTCGACAACCTTGGCACTAAACGGTGGGTGAGGTATCCGAAGGCCAACGCAATCGATAGCGCTTACACCGAGGTCCCACGAAACGCTCAGGGGTGCACGCGTCCATGAAGCTGATCCTGTCTGTTGGTTTAGCTGCAGCTTTGGCTGCCTCGCACCTCCCTGTCAGTTCCATGCGCCCAACGCCCTTTCAATTCGTCGGCTCGAGTGGGTGTGTTCAACTCCCAGGGCCCAATCTCGATCGCCTGATGCATTTCGCGGTTGATTTCGCCACAGACACGTCAACTGACGGTTGGCGTGCCGAACTAGGTATCCCCTTGGTTCCCGGAAGCAGTGTGTCGCTTCATACAGATTCGGTAGCGTGCGTCGCTGCCTCAACGTCGTACCAGGCTTACCGGGCGGCGCGTGGGCGACGCAACCAGTACTATGATGTGTCGCTTGCCCGACTCGGTACCACCGGATTCTTCTTTGGGACGGCGTTCGTGGAAAGGGATCGAAACCTCACGGAGTATGTTATCTTCGATAGTCAACTCAGGGTGGTGAGCATGATGGACTATATCTACTGATACGTCACGTGCGAGCTCGTCGGCTTTTCGGATGAACAGTCGATCTGCTGGCAGTACCTCAAGGCGTGTTTAGCGCCTTGAGGTACTGCCAGCCAACCGAATGAGCGCGTTAGGTGAGGACGGCGGCCTTACATTTTCGTAGCCAAGGTAGAGCCCGAGAAACTTGCGAACGCTTCGCGGATGGGTTTCACGCCTGCCGCTGTGGAAGACCGCCGGCCGTACCGAGGGGGATTGCGTTACCGTCCTCCATAAGCCGGGTCACGATCGACTCCTCTCGAGGATTCACGGCCACATTCGCCGCGTCCCACCAGGCCTTGCGCTGGCTTGGACCGACAGCTGCTTCGACGATCTCGCGCAGTTCGCGTAAGAGCGCGCGCGCCTCGGGCTCGTCGGCGGTGTTGCGCGCCGCCAGGCTACGAGAGTGAGCGCGACGCGGCGTTGGAGATGCTGACGACGTTGGAGCCCCGGGCCCGGCGGCGCACGCTCGGCGCGGACAAAGGCTACGACTCCCCGGCCTTTGTGGAGGGCGTGCGCGCCGCCGGCGCCACGCCGCACGTGGCGCAGAACATTCACGCCCGCAAACCGCGGAGCGCCATTGATGACCGCACCACGCGACACGACGGCTACGCGATCAGTCAACAAAAGCGGAAGCTGGTGGAGGAGAGCTTCGGCTGGGGCAAAG